>JGI20155J14468_10002202_pt1 | contig 14514 bp, 23 predicted proteins | sample COG_05_FD_14468 | JGI IMG/M metagenome (IMG submission 14468) | reverse complement strand
ATTTTAGCAATTGCAGTATTATCAGTGGTATCATCAATTGCAGGATCAGATGGAGGTGTAGACAATATAGACATCACAGAAGTCACAATTACAATTTTGAAAGTATTAGGATTCTTTGTAATAATGTTAGTAGTTGCAGTTGTAGTAATACCAAAAATAATCACACCAAGATTATGGAAAGCAAAAGGCAGTGTGGAAGGAATTGCAACAGCGTCTTTCTTTGGTGCAGCAGCACTTGCAGGATCCATTGGACTATCACCGATAGTAGGAGCGTTTGCGGTAGGAATGGCATTATCAACCACAAAAGTATTTGAGAAAATTGAAAACTATATTGGAAAAATAGGATTGATTTTTGCACCATTATTCTTTGCAATCATTGGAGCGCAAGTAGACTTGAGAGCAGTTAATTTGGAGATTTTGATGATAAGTGCCGTAGTTATCATAATTGCAGTTGTAACAAAATTAGGCGGTTGTGGATTACCGGCAATGTTCTTTTTGAAAAGTAAGGCACAAGGAATGAGAGTAGGCATAGGTATGATTTCAAGAGGGGAAGTAGGATTAATTGTTGCAGGAGTAGGAGTTTCAGCAGGAATTCTTACATCAGAAGTATACTCAACAATAGTAATCATGGTAGCAGTAACAACAATTATCACACCAATTTGGTTGAAAATGGAGTATAGAAAAGAACAAAAAAATGACAATAACGAATCAAATAAAACAGTAGAACAAAAATCAGAATAAATTTTAACAGTGAAAAACATAGAGAAAATATGAACAAGTTAGATCCAGCACTATCCAAAGCATGTACTGAAATTACAAAAAATCTACTGACAATAAATGAACCAACTAAAAAACAAGTTAAAGAAGAAATTATTAAAATTTGTACAAAATACGCATTAGAACGAATTCCAAAAAATTATGAAATATTATCAGTGGTGAACAACTCTGATTTTGATAAATTGAAAAAAGTATTGATAAGAAAACCAGCAAAAACAGCATCAGGAGTATCAGTAGTAGCATTAATGCCAAAACCATATGCATGTCCTCATGGAAGATGTACATATTGTCCTGGAGGAATTGAGTTTAATTCTCCAAACAGCTATACAGGAAAAGAACCATCATCATTAAATGCAATTGAAAATGAATTTGATCCGAAATTACAAATTACATCAAAAATTGAAAAATTAATTGCATTTGGACATGATCCATCAAAAATGGAAATTGTGATTGTAGGAGGAACATTCCTATTCATGCCAAAAGATTATCAAAAAGATTTCATAAAATCATGTTATGATGCACAAAATGGAATAGATTCAAAAAACTTGGAAGAATCTAAATCAAACAATGAGCATGCAGAAATAAGAAACGTAGGATTTACAATTGAAACTAAACCAGATTATTGTAAAAAAGAACATGTGATTTAATGTTAAGTTACGGAGTTACAAGAGTAGAGATTGGAGTTCAATCATTACAAGAAAGAGTTTACAAAATTATCAATAGAGGACACGATTATAATGATGTAACAGAATCTTTTCAAATTTCAAAAGATGCAGGTTACAAAATTGTTGCACATATGATGCCAGGATTACCCACAATGACTCCAGAAGGAGATATTGCAGATTTTAAAAAATTATTTTCAGATCCTCAATTACGTCCAGATATGTTGAAAATTTATCCATCGCTAGTTATTGAAAATACACCACTCTATGAAGAATACAAAGAAGGAAAATACACACCATATTCTGATGATGATATGATCAAAGTATTAACAGAAGCAAAAAAGAATGTTCCAAAATGGGTAAGAATTATGAGAGTGCAAAGAGAAATTTCGCCAAAAGAAATCATAGCAGGTCCAAAATCAGGTAACCTCAGACAAATTGTACATCAAAATCTTGCCAAACAAGGATTATCATGTAAATGTATTAGATGTAGAGAAGCAGGATTAGCAGATAAAAAAACAACAAATGAAGACATAGAATTGAAAAGAATAGATTATGACTCTTCAGATGGAAAAGAAATTTTTCTTATCATATGAGGACAAAAATGAATCAATCTATGGATTTTTGAGACTAAGAAAACCAAGTTTTGAAGCTCATAGAGATGAAATTGATGAAAATACATGCATAGTTAGAGAAATTCACGTGTATGGAAAATCATTGAAATTAGGAGAAAAAGAAACTGATGAAATTCAACATTCAGGGTTAGGAAAAAATTTGATGAAAGAAGCTGAAAAAATATCAAAAGAAGAATTTGATGCAAAAAAAATACTAGTGATTAGTGCTGTAGGTACTAGAGAATATTATCAAAAATTAGGGTATTCGTTATATGGGCCATACATGTCCAAAATATTGAATTAAGGAGAAGATATGTCTGAAGAAAAAATTATTGGTAAAGGAACATGGATAGATAAACTAGCATCAGAATTACTTGAACGTGAAAAAGAACTTGGGAGAAATTTAGATCTGATAAATGTAGAAAGCGGATTGGGTGCATCAGGAATTCCACATATTGGAAGTTTAGGAGATGCAGTTAGAGCATATGGAGTAAAGCTAGCATTAGAAAATTTAGGATACAAATCAGAATTAATTGCATATTCAGATGACCTAGACGGATTAAGAAAAATTCCAGAAGGGATGCAAGAATTTGGTTTAGATGAGCATTTAGGAAAACCAGTTTCATTAATTCCAGATCCTTATGGATGTCACGATTCTTACGGAATGCACATGAGCAGTATTCTATTGGATGGATTAGACAAAGTTGGGATAGAGTATGAATTTAGAAGAGCTAAAGAGACATACAATCAAGGACTATTAAAAAATCAAATACATACGATATTAGAAAACAGTACAAAGATTGGAGATAAAATTTCAGAATTAGTTGGACAAGAAAAATATCAAAAATATTTACCATATTTTCCAGTGTGTAAGGAATGTAATCGACTTTACACAGCAGAATCTACAGAATACATATCAGATAAAAAAATTGTCAAATACAATTGTCATGATACAGAAATAGGTTCAAAAATGATCAAAGGGTGTGGTCATCAGGGAGAAGCAGATATTACAAAAGATTTAGGAAAATTAGCTTGGAAAGTAGAATTTGCTGCAAGATGGTCAGCATTTGACATTAGATTTGAAGCATATGGAAAAGACATCATGGATTCAGTCAAAGTTAATGATTGGGTAGCAAATGATATTTTAGAATTCCCACACCCACATCATGTAAAATATGAGATGTTTTTGGATAAAGGAGGAAAGAAAATTTCAAAATCATTAGGAAATGTGATTACTGCACAAAAATGGTTAGAATTTGGAAATTCAAAATCAATTTTACTTCTACTGTACAAAAGAATTACAGGAGCTAGAGAATTAGGATTTGACGACATCCCAGGTTTAATGAATGAATACAATGAGCTTGAAGACACATATTTTGGCAGAATCAAAGTAGACAATCAAGCAAAACTAACTAAATTGAAAGGACTTTATGAATATGTGAATTTACTTAATCCGCCAAAACAACCCAGCATTCATGTAAATTACAGATTATTAATTGAATTAACAAAAATTTTCAAAGAAAATAGAAACGAGAGAGTTATGAAAAAACTCATCGATTATGGAGTGATAAAAGAAGAAGGGAGTCAAGAAATAAAAAAACTGATAGAAATAGCAGGGAATTATTCTGATGAATTTGACGAACAAGAAAAAATAGAAGTGGAACTTGATAATACTGCTAAAAAAGCAATATCATTACTCATTACAGAATTGGAAAAAGAAGAAGATCCGGAAGATATTCAAAATACAATATATCAAATTGCTAAAGGAAATGATATACAACCAAAAGACTTCTTTAGAATACTATATCAAATAATTTTGGGAACTTCAAGAGGACCAAAGATAGGACCATTTATCACAGATATTGGAAGAAAACAAGTTGCCAAAACACTATCAGAGTATGTTTAACAATGGTTCACGGAGAACATAATAAAAGTAGAAACAGTGGAGGATTCGCACTAATTATTTTAGGAGCATTAATGTTGATTGTAGGTCCTCAAGAAGCAATAGTTCCAAAAAGTTTGAGCGTAATTGTATGGATTGGAGGCATAGCTATTGGCAGTATAGGGTTTTATCTAAAATTCGTGAGAAATAGAGTCAAACGGCAATAAAGAAATATTCATCTTTTGGGACATATGTGATAAGAAAATGGGATTTTTTAGCAAAAAAAAAGAAATTAAAAATGATAATGAAGATGAATCAATTTTAAAAGAAGAGTTAGAAACTGAAGTTGAAAAGCTTCAAACAGAATTTAGAACAAAACAAGAAGAAATAGTCAAAGTTTCAGAAAAGATTCAAACTGTAAAAGAAGAATACGATACTACAGTAAGTAATCTAATGTTAGTAAAAAAAGAATTCAATCAGAAAAAAATGGAATTAGATATTGTTCAAAGAGAATATAGAGAAATTAGAGAAAAAATAAAAAATGCTCAACAAATTAAAGATACAAAATCAATTAATGAGTTCAATAAAACTGAAAAAGAATTCAAAAAAATTAAAGATGAATTAGATCAAATGATAAAAGAACAAAAACAAATAAAGGATGAAATTACAAAAGGACAATCAACAATACATGGATTAAGAAAGCAACAAGTTGAAGTAGGTAAAGAATTAGATGAAGCAAATTCAAGATTATACAATGCAAAAGAGGAATTAGATAAAAAAGACCAATTTCAAGATACTAGTATCTTAACATCAAAGGAGAAAAAAGAAATTAAAAATAATTCACCTACTGAAAAAGCTAATGCAGGAGTAATTGAAGCAGCTAGTATAGTTGTCGGATCATTAAAATCAAAACTAAACACGGCACAAAAAGAATTAGAACAAATTCAAGGGGTTTTAGAAGAAGAAAGAGAAGCACATAAAAAAACAAGACAAGAATTAATGAAAATTAAATCTGAAAAAAATTAAAGTAATCATAAATCATTAAAATATTTCTTCCATCTTAATTTTATTTCAGTCTCAGATCTACCCAAATCATAGAGAGGAGAAGTTACTTCAGAAATAGACGAAACAGTTACTAACACAACAGAGTTAATTGGACTTTGAATTCCGTTGTTTCTATAATAATCGACAATTTCATCAAACAAAGGGGAATCTCTAATAATTTTTCCAGTTCCAATAAACAAATATCCCTTGCGAGATAAGGGATCAATTACATTAATTTCCACAGAAGGATTTTTTCTTAAATTATTCATAGTATCGGGTGAGCGAATATTTGCAAATGCAAGAAGTTCAGAAGTCCAAGAAATTATAGTTCCCTTTGGAGAAATGTTAGGTTTTCCATCAGACGAAACAGTTGCAACATAGCCTAATTTTTGAGAATTTAAAAAACTCTTGATTTCTGAAGATATAACAGACATACTAATTGTAATTTATTGAACATAATTAATTTTAAGAATTATCGAATATAGTATGAATCAGTTATTTTTCAAATAACATCATTGAGAAAAGCATTTGCTAATATTTTTTTGGTTTCTTTTTCCTTGTATTTTCTTGTTGTTTCTTTTTGTAATTTCTAATACGCTGTTTTTGTTCAGCCTCCTTTTGGCCTTTACGTTTTCTTTTATCTATTTTCTTTTTTGAACCAGCCATAATAGAAATTATCAAATTTTTATAATTTATTAGCTAGCTTTAGCTGAAAAATCGTAACCAACCCAATAATTATCAAAATACTTCCAATAGGCAACAAATAATCTAATGATGGAAATGCAAAATATCCAATCAACACAGAAATTCCAATTAAAAGAAACCCGGCTATTCCATTTACAGCAAGTTTGCTCATAAACTCATCACTTTTACGATGTTATCGCATGAATTCAGCCATTTCTATTGAGAAAAAGAAGAACCCAATTCCTCCCCCAATCATTGCAATCCATGCAATAACTTGTTGCTTTTTATTCATAAAATAAAAAAAACATACTCATTATTGAATCTAATTGAAAACTTAAGACAAGTAACCTTTTTCTAAATCGATAATTCATAAAAACAATAAAGTTATTGTTGATCAGCAATTAGTCGGGTTACTTTTTCCATCTTCTCTCCCCACCACCAAAATCTTCCTGATTCAATTCGTTCACCATCTTTGTAAACTTTAGAAGTGATAATGGATTTGATGATTTCAATATTTTCAGGGTTCAATTCAATTTCTTTATGTTGTGATAAAATGTGTTCTTTTAGTTTCGACCATACTTCTTCCACGCTCTCGTCATTAAATGACCATGTACACTCTCTCTCAGATTCTTTACAAGTAATTGGTCTTGCCATTATCCCTTGATTAACTACTAAATTTTACACTAAAAAAAGTCATTGCGTCATTTTGGCGTATATTTTAAGAAAATATCTGTTTATCGAACCCAGGAGAATTATCTGAAATAATTAACTCACAACTATTTGTCAAATTAAAGACAATTATAATTACAATTACAATAAAGAAGTAGAGTTGGCAAGTATCAAAGACATAGGCAAATTATTCGTTTTTGTAGTAGTAGGATTAGGAACAATAATTGTTGGTTCTTTTATGATTAGAGGCACTATGCATATGTGGGATAATGTAGATGATGAAGGAAAAGATTCAGGGAATAAAAATACTAAAAAGTGAAAGATAGAAAGCATAAGATAGTGCTTCAAAACTCAACTATTAGAAAATCATTGGATGAGTATATCAAAAGACGAATAAAAGAAATACCAACTGAAATTGAACAAACTTTTCCAAACATTAAAAAAATTTGGAAATGTAATGATGAGTTAGATTTTCTATATGGGTATTATGTTGGAAAAATTGAAGAGGGAAGTTTACACTATTTACTCAAAGCAACACGTGCATCAGCAGGAGGATATGTAGATACTTTTGAAATAAGAGGGATTATTGAAGAAAATAAAATACAACTTCAAGAAACTATTAAAAATTCACTAAATTAGTGAACTAAAAATACTAGAGAAATCATAGAAAAATTATGGTAGGACCACAAGATGGAGGATTTGGTTTTGATCAATCGAAAAAATATACCGAAGTTGAAAATATTGAGGAAGTTTGTGTTCAATGCCAAGCTGGTCAACATAAAAAATGTCTAAAAAAATCAAAAGAACAAGATGTTTGTGAATGCGAACATTGTATGATTTACGGTTAGATTAACAAATTATTCAACTAAATGAGGAACAAAATTTTCATCTATCCACACACCAACTACATCTGCATCTAGATTCCAAGAAGAAATTATTTCTACACTTTTTTTAATATGAGTAAAATGTTCCTCATCAGAAACAGGATTACCTGCGCATCCAAAATGACCGGAAACCACAATATGGTTGGATTTATGATTAGTTACAGAAATCATGACACTTTTTTTAAGTGATTCAACATTACCGTCAAACATTACTTTGTCAATGCCAGGAGCAGTGATAGTGTCTACAAAATCTACAGCATATTTTGCCTTAATCCAATCATTCATAGGAATTTGAACTCTCCCATCCATACAAGATAATGATGTTGCAAAAGATTTGTCAGCCAAGATATTCAATATTCCTAAAAATTATTCCAAATATTAAATTTTAGGAACAATGAGAAATAATAAAAAATTAATTTTCTACATCATATCTTAGCAAGATTTCATCAGCCTTGCTCAATAATCCCAAGATACTGGTATTTACAGCAATTTCATTTTGGTAAATTCCAATATAGGAAGTAAGCATATCTTTAGATGTTGGAAAGGACTCATGTTTTGGAAGTTCTTTTTCAAAATCATCAATAGAGTTTTGAAGAGACAAATTTCTTTTTTCCAATTTATTTGAGGCTTCTCTAATTAATTTTTCAACAATTGGATCTAATTTTGTCACTGATCCCTAATGATTTTCTTAAATTTATCTATGATCTTTTAAAAAATTAATGTATCATACCCGATAATTATTTCAAATATTTAAAGCAATTAGCAGTATGATCATTAACCATTCCTGTGGCCTGCATAAATGCATAACAGATTGTAGGTCCAACAAAAGTGAATCCATGTTTTTTAAGATCAGCACTAAGTTTTTCAGAAAGTTCAGTATATGCAGGTAAATCAGAATATGTTTTGAATTTATTTTTAATTGGTTTGTAATTTACAAATCCCCACAAATATTTATCAAAAGTTCCAAATTGCTTTTGAATTTTAATAAACTGTTTAGCATTATTGATTGTAGAATTAATTTTGAGTTTATTTCTAATAATTGATGGATTTTGTATTAATTTTTCAATATCTTTTTCATTGAGTTTTGAAACAAGATTGACATCAAAATTGCAAAAAGCTTCACGATATCCATTTCGTCTATTAAGAATAGTACTCCAAGATAATCCAGCTTGAGCACCTTCTAAAATTAAAAATTCAAATAATTTTTGATCATCATGTTGAGGAATACCCCATTCAACATCATGATACGTTAAATTAGGCTCATTTTTAGCCCATTCACATCTTTTTTTCATAATTCCCCATAATTGATACAGAATATTAATTCTAAAAAAATCAATTAATTATGAAGATAAATAAGCAGTTATTACAAATTAATAGAAATTTCATAATTTGTTTTATTGCTTCTGCATCATTATCAGCTGTTGCAGCTCAATTATTGGCAGATTATGAAAATTATCAAACAACAACCATAACAATAATTATCGGATATGTAATTTACTTTGGATTATTCTCTACTTTGTTTTACATAGATAACAGAAAAAGATACAGAACTATGGAATCAAAATTAATCAAAAAAGAACTATTAAAATTAATTTCTTCATTTGGTGTGGGTGAAATAATATATTTAGGAATCAGATGGCCAAGTTTGTATTATTTTTTAGAAATAGGTATTGAACCTTATCTTGCATCAATAATTTCAGAGGTTATTGCAACAACATGCTATATGATATCAGTTACGGTTTTTCTTAGAAAAACTAAAACGTTTTAATCATTTAGTAAGTTGAGTAACCAAATCAGTTGATGTGATTAAGCCAATTATTTTTCCATTGTCAGTAACTCCAAGTTTTCTAATTTTTTTATCAGTCATTCTTTTTGCTGCTGCAGAAATAGTTTCATCATAATTAATTGTGATTAATGGGGAAGACATTACTTTTTCAACAGGTGTGTCAGAAGGGAGATTATTACATACAATCTTTGTAGCATAATCTCTATCAGTGATTATTCCATGTAGTTTATCATCATTCTTCACAAGAACCGCACCAATTCCACCTTGCTCCATCATTTTTGCTACTTGAAAAACAGTGGTTTGTCCAGGCACAGAAATTATTGCTTTAGTCATAATATCTTTAACTAAAATCAATGAAGATTCAAAATCTTGGCGGCTCACTAATCTATTGAGAAATTATCATATTTAAGAATAAACAGGGCGCAATGGGATTCGAACCCACGACCTATAGATCCGCAATCTATCGCTCTATCCAAGCTGAGCTATACGTCCAAGAACATTGAGATTTGTACACTTAATTTGGATTGCTATTACTATGAAATTTTGAAAAAACATATTGGGTTTCATCCAATTCTTTAAACGACCAAGCTGTAGGTAAAGAAACACTTTGTATTAATTTTAAAGAATTGCTTTCAATGAAACTTCCCCAACCAGACATATTTTTTGGATCTGCACGATATTTTTTTGACACAGTACCTGCAAAAATCCAACCAGAATTATGTAACAAATTAAATTCAAATTCAATTTTTTTCAAAACACCTGTTGCTAATTCAATACCGCCCATTTGAGCAAGTCCACCGATAAAGAATAATGGTTTAGTTAAATTTAATGAAGAATAATCAAATTGGGTTGCATCAAAACAATATGGATTAAAATTAATATTTGTACTAAGGGATTTTTGAAGATCAGATAATTGATTATCAAGTTCAATACTGTATGACTCAATACCTATCACTTTACCACAATATGCAATTCTTCCATCACCAGATCCAATATCAATTATTTGAGAATAACCATTTTCTTTTGCAAATAATGTCATAACATATGCAGACATAATCCAAGTAGGAGAAAAAGGGGCATGACTTGAATTATGTTGAATACTGTTTAACCAGTATTTGTTAATATCACCTTCATATACAATACAAGGAATTCCACCGAGTGTTTTTTCAAATGAATTATAGTAGATAGGATTTTTTTCTGCAAATTCATGAAGTAATTTTAGTTCTTCTTATCAATGGGAAATAAATCAGAGTTAGAAAGTGGGAGAAATTCTTGAATTTGACTAGAACCATCATAATCAGAGGCAAATTCTTTTTTTAAATTAACTAAATTTTCAGCAAGTTTTTCAATCATTAGATAAACCTGCATCATATTGTTTTACAAATTCTTTTGTACTCATTATTTCGCGTAATTTTTCATATAATTTAGCCTCATTTTCAATAGTTTCCTTTGATTTTTGATCAGAGTCTAAAGATTGTAAATTCTTAGTAATTTCAGAAATAGAATTTTCAATATTAGTCATAATTTTAGGATGAATAGTAGAATTAAATTTTTCAGAAATAAAATTTTCGGCATTTGAAATTTTTTCAAGGGAGCTCAAATCAGATTTATCAATTTGTTGTTTCATCACCTCAATCATGGATGAGACATTAGTGATTTGATAGTAAATCTCAACAATTTGATTTACAGAGAATTCATTCCCAGAATTTATTTGATTTGACAAATTTTCTAATTTTTCAAATTCAATGATAAATAATTCAATCAGATCATTTGAAGACATTATCAAAAAATAATTTTAAATTTTTAAAAATGTTGGGATTTAAAAAATTAATCTTCTTTTTCTGCTCTGTTAACGTAAATGAAAGTCATCAAAGCACCACCAATTATACCACCGATGATTGGACCAACCCAATAAATCCATTGAACTTCCCATAATCCAGCATCACCTGAAATCAATGCAGGAGAAAAGGATCTTGCAGGATTCATAGATGCACCAGTTAATGGTACGCCGACTAAGTGTAACAAGAAAACCATACCACCGATTGCTGCACCATAAACACTCTTTGGTGCTTTTTTGTGAACAGCAGTCATAAAAATTACAACTACTAAGAAGAATGTGAAAATTGCCTCTAAAACAACAGCAGAAATTAAACTACCATTAATGATTTCACTTGGACCACCATGAGCACCCCATAGTACTTGTTTTCCAATTTCTGGAAATATTACAGCCAATGTGGCAGTTGCAATAACTGCACCAATTATTTGAAATAGAATATATCCAATTCCATCTTTGACACCTATTTTTTTAGTAATCATCATAGGAATTGTGACTGCTGGGTTAATGTGAGCCCCTGAAACGTGACCAAATGCATATACCATTAATGCAATTGCACCACCGTGACCTAATGAAATGAAAATTACGGCTTCTGTGGATAACCCTTCACCAAAGTATGCTGCAGCTAAAATTACAGATAATGGACCAAAGAATACAAGTCCAAACGTTGCAATTGCTTCAGCAAGCCATGCGCGAGTGTTAACCATCAAGCAATCCCCTAGAGATTTCAATATAAACAATTGGATTGAGATTCGATCATAAAACAACTAGCACTATGATGAAAATTAGGTGATTCTATAAATAGAGATTTTCAAGTTTATGAACATGTTAGAAGTAGGAGATTCAGTTCCAAAATTTACTCTCAATGATTCAGAAGGAAATAAAATAAAATCAACAGATTTCAAAGGAAAAAAANATGTCATTTACTTTTATCCAAAAGACTTCACTCCAGGATGTTCAACACAAGCAGATGAATTTTCAACAGAATACAAAAAATTTCAAAAGGAAGATATTGAAATTATTGGAATTAGTCCAGATGACATAGATTCCCATAAAAAATTCTGTGTTAAAATGGGAATCAAATACGTATTATTATCAGATTCAGAAAAAGAAGTTTCTAAACTATTTGGTGTTTGGGGAATGAAAAAATTTATGGGACGAGAATACATGGGAGTTACCCGAAGTTCATTTTTAGTTAATGAAAAAGGAAAAATTTTCAAAACATATCCAAAGGTGAAACCTAAAGGACATGCCCTGTTAGTTTTAGAAGATTTTAAAGAATAAAAATAAAGAAAAGGTTAGAAACCTTTTGGAAGTGTACCTCTAGAAGATTTTGTTGGTTCTGGTTCAGCCTTTGCTTCAAATCCTTTTGGTAATGCACCACCTTTCTTATTAGCAGATACTTTTGCTGCGGCTTCTGCTGCTGCAGTTTCAGCTGCGGCTTTTGCATCATCAATTTTTTGCTGTTCCAATCTTTTCAAATAATCAGCTTCATAATCAGCTAATTGATCTGATTTAGATTTTCCAGAATCAACATTAGTTGTTTGTTGTGTTTGTTGAGAGGTTTGTGCTTGCTCCATTCCTTTTGGTAGTGTGCCTTTTGCAGGCTTTGGTGGTTCTGGTGCTGGTGTTTCTGGTGCTTGTTTTGCTTGTGCAGTAACGCCGTCAACAGTCATATTGACACCACTGAAACTTCCAAATCTTTTTGTTGGTGGATGATATGCAAGTCTAGGTCTTGTTGCAAAGTATTGTTCGGATGGTTGTGTATAACCAGTTACTGTTGCTTTTTGATCATTCCAATTTTTAGTTGGAATTTTACCTACTGGAGCATATCCTCTAACAAAGTATCTGTTAGGTGCTGGAGAGTATCCAGTGACTTTTGCTCTGTACTGATGAAAATCAGATGTTGCAGCAGTCATGTATGCATTTTCTAATGCATCTTGTACAGTTGCTGGAGGTTGTGATGTTGTCTCAGCTGGTTTTGGAGCTTCCTTTGGTTTTGGTGTAGAACCTTTTGGAAGTGTAGGTTTTGGCTTAGCTGTCTCAGCTGGTTTTGGAGCTTCCTTTGGTTTTGGGGCTTCATCAGATGTTGTAGCAGAAGGAGGATCTAATTGTTCAGATAATTTTGATAATTTTGCCTCTAATTCTGCAATCTTTTCTTCAAGATCTTTTTTTGTATTAGTTTTGCGCTTTGCGGCCATTCAAATAACTAATAATTTCATTGTTTATTTACATTTTGTTTAGAATTTTAAAAATAAATTAATTAAATTCAAAAAAACATGTTTTTTCTGGTATTTTATTGAAAATATTATTAAATTATTTTTATAGATGTTCAATCGGGTTCCCAAAATTGCATAACATACATGCAATTATTACAACGCCATAATCTTACATGAATTCCATTTTCAGCATCAGCAACATATTTTCCATCTTTTAATTTCACCACTTGAGGGAGATAGCTTAATTCATTATTTTCAAGCCATTCATCTTCTTGACAATTTGGACAAGGAATTTTAGGAGCCATATACAATTCAGATAAGACAAAACATGCATATTACTTTTTTATAAAATGATTACAAAAATTACTAGATCATAATTTTAATCGTTTAGAATCTAATTCATTTTTAAAAATAATTATCAATTCTTCAACAGTACAATTTTTTAAAGAAGTAGGTAAAGTTGACGGATCAAAAGACTGGAATTTATGGATTTTTTTTCCAATTAATAATTTAACGAAACTTGGAATATTTGCATCAAATTTTTCGTTAACATACTCAACAATTTCATCAATTTCAGTTTGTTTCATATTAATTAGAAATTCAAATTACATAATAAAGTTAAAAAAATACTGCATAACCAAAGTTAATGAAGAATAAAAATAGAAAATAATGGATATTTTGAATTAGAAACCTTTTGGTAGTGAACCCTTTCCTTTAGCTTTCATTTCTGAAGCATAGGATTCTTTTGCCAATTTTTCTGCTTCCTTTGGAGTCAATTTAGGAGCTTCTTTTGGTTTTGTTTGTACACTAAGACCGTCAACAGTCATAGCTACACCACTGAAACTTCCAAATCTCTTTTCTGCTGGATGATATGCAAGTCTAGGTCTTGTTGCAAAGTATTGGTTTGATGGTTGTGTATAACCAGTTACTGTTGCTTTTTGATCATTCCAATTTTTAGTTGGAATTTTACCTACTGGAGCTGTGCCTCTAACAAAGTATCTGTTAGGTGCTGGTGTATATCCAGTGACTTTTGCTCTGTACTGATGGAAATCAGTCATTGCTGCATTCATGTATGCATTTTCTAATGCATCTTGTACAGTTGCTGGAGCAGATGCTTTTTCAGCTGGTTTTGGAGCGTCTTTTACAGTTTCTGCAGGTTTCTCAAATCCTTTTGGCAATGTACCTTTAGGTTTTGTTGTTGCTGCAGGTCTCTCAGCTGGTTTTGGAGCTTCCTTTGGTTTTGGTGTAGAACCTTTTGGAAGTGTAGGTTTTGGCTTAGCTGTCTCAGCTGGTTTTACCTCAGCAGGTTTAGTTTCTGCTGGTTTTACCTCAGCAGGTTTAGTTTCTGCTGGTTTTGCGGTAAGCTGATCAGATAATTGATTTAATTTTGCTTCTAATTCGGCAATCTTGTCTTCAAGATCTTTTTTTGTTTGCTTTTTAGCAGCTGCCATTAATTTTG
>JGI20155J14468_10002200_pt1 | contig 14529 bp, 11 predicted proteins | sample COG_05_FD_14468 | JGI IMG/M metagenome (IMG submission 14468) | reverse complement strand
AGAAATGTTAAGTTCTTTAGCCATATCAACTTTTTTTCTCGTTGGCTTTTCTCCAATAATTAAATAGTTTAATTTTTTTGTTATACTACTTACAGATGTTCCAGAATTTTCCTCTATTAAAGATTTTGCTTCTGCCCTACTGATACCATTTAGTTTTCCTGTTAACATAAATGTTTTATCTTTTAACAAACCACTTGCATCCTGAATTTTAGCGTCTTTAATAACTAAGATTTTTTCTAATTCATTTAAGATACTCATATTATCTTTATTATTAAAAAAAAATTTAATTGAATTGAGCTGAGTTTCTCCGATCCCATCAATATTTAATAGATCATTAAAATTTTTATTTTTTGATAAACTCTTAAATTTTGAAAATGACTTAAAATATTTTGATAAAATTTTTGCATTTTCTAATCCAATATGTCTTATACCCAATGAGTATATTAACTTATCTAAGGAAATATTTTTTTTTTGATTAATTGAATATTTTAAATTTTGCATTGATTGTTGGCCCCAACCTTCAAGATTTTCTATTTTTTTAAAATCTAATTTAAAAATATCTTGCGGAAATTTTAACAATTTGAGTTTCCAAAAATTTTCTACAATTTTTTTTCCAAAACCTTCAATATTAAAAGCTTCTTTAGATACAAAATGTTTTAATTTCTCTATAGCTATTTTTTCACACATGTAGCCTTCACTAGTGCATCTTCTTACAGCATCATTTTTTTTTGTTATTGTATTGAATTCTTTAACTGTTTCAGATCCACATGAAGGACATTTTTTGGGAAATATAAATTTAGAACTTTTGTTATTTCTTTTACTTTTATCAACAGACAAAATATGTGGTATAACATCACCAGCTCGTTCTATATTTGCAATATCACCAATTCTCACGTCTTTTCTATTAATTTCATCTTCATTATGTAAAGTTGCATTTGAAACAACTACTCCACCTATATTTACAGGTTTTATTTTTGCTACTGGTGTTAACGCACCAGTTCTTCCAATTTGAATATCAATATTTAATATTTCAGAAACTGCTTTATTTGAAGAAAATTTATGAGCTATTGCCCATCTTGGAGCATTTGCAATATATCCAAGTCTTTTTTGAAGATTAAAATCATTAACTTTATAAACAATACCGTCTATATCAAAATTTAATTCTGTTCTTTTTTTTTCAATCTTATCATAATTTATTAATAAATTTTTAACTCCAGTAATTAAATTATTTAAAGAATTTGTTTTAAAGCCCCATTCATTTAATTGTTTTAAATAATCAAATTGATTTTTTACAATTAAACCTTTTTCATATCCATGTGTGTATGCAATAAATTTGAGGGGTATTTTTCTTGTTTCTTCTGGATCTTTTTGTCTTAATGAACCAGATGCTGCATTTCTTGGATTTGCAAATTTTTTATTTAAACTTTTAAAATCACTATTTTGGATAAAAACTTCTCCCCTGATATCTATTTCTTTGGGGAAATTTTTACTTAGTATTTTTTTAGGAATATCTTTAATGGTTGCAAGATTATTAGTTATATCCTCACCTTCATTACCGTCACCTCTGGATAACCCCTTTATAAATTTACCATCTTTATAAATCAAGGAAGCTGAAATACCATCTATCTTTGGCTCTGCACTGTATATAATCTTATAATCTTTCTCTTTAGATATAAAATTTAATATTTTTTTCTCAAAATTTAATAAATCTTTCTCATCAAATGCATTTGACAAAGAAAGCATGGGGATTCTATGTCTTAATTTTTTAAAATTTTTGGAAGGTTTGTAACCAATTATTTGACTAGGGGATTTTTTTGAATTTAAAAAATTATATTTTCTTTCAAGCAATAAAATATTGTGCTTAAGTTTATCAAATTCTTTATCTGATACAATTGGTGAACTATTATCATAATAATATTTACTATAATCGTTAAATAATTTAATTTTTTTATTATATTCTTTTTGAATTTCTTTTTTATTCATTAAATTCAAATAATGATTTAATTTTTTTTAAAGTACTCTTATTTTTAATCTTATTTTTTTTTATATGCTTATATTTTTTATCAAATAAACTATAAGAATTTTCATACCATTCTGATGATTGATAATTATATCCAAGTAATTTAGCATATTTTTTAGCCTCATCTTTTAAACCAATTATATAGTGAACTTCTACCAATCTGTGTAATGCTTCTTCGGCATATATAGTTGTTTCATAATCATTAATAATTGTTTGAAATCTATTTATTGCTGATATCCATTTTTTTTTTTCAAAATAATAACGGCCAATATACATTTCTTTAGCAGCTAAGATATCATTGATCAGATCTATTTTGAATTCTGCATCCAATGCATAACTAGTTTTTTGATAGTCTCTAATGACAATTTCAAAATATTGTTTTGCTTTTATGATTGATTGTAAATCTTTCTTTTCATCAACAATCTGTTCATAATACGAAATAGCTAATAAATAATAAACATAATCTAAATTTTTATGTTTCGGGTAAACCTTTAAAAATCTATCTAGCTCTGCTATCGCATCCTTTAGATAATCTTGTGAATAATAAGCATATGCTGCCATCAAAGCAGATTTTGGAGCCCATTCAGATTGTGGGAATAACAGCTCAGCTTCATTAAATTTTGATGCGGCATAAATAGCGTCCCCATCCTCTAAATAGCTCATTCCCTCTTCATATGTCTCTAAGACTTGAAGATCTAAAATTTTTTCTTTTATGACTGATTTCCTAACTTCTTCTTTCGAGCAAGACGCAAGTATTAATATGAAAAAAAAGGATAATAAAAATTTATTAATTTTCATATAAGATTTATACTTATTTAAGGACACTTTGGAAGTTGTCTTTGTTATGAAGCGATAGAGCGTAAAATATTTTTATTTATAAGTGTATGGGGTAGATTTTTTTCTTTAATTTCTAAAATTGAAAAATTTTCTTTATTTTGAAAGACTTTTCTTAATAATTGATTGGTTAAAAAATGTCCTCCCTGGGAGCATTTAATGCTAGCTATAATTCTATATCCTGAAGTATATAAATCTCCAATGCAATCTAATATTTTGTGATTAACGAATTCTTTATTATTTCTTAAACCTTCCTCATTTAATATTTGGTCATCTTTCACCACAATTGCATTTTCTAAACTACCACCTTTAGCTAGTCCATTCTTTCTAATTATTTCAATATCCTCAAATAAGCAAAATGTTCTTGAATTATAAATATCGGTTAAATCATCTTCAAAAACTTTAACTTTGTTTCTTTGATTTCCAATAATCTGGTTTTTATATTTAAGTTCAAAATCTATTTCTAAACTTAAAGTAGAAGGTTGTATCGAAATAAATCTATCACCATCTGTATATTCTATTTCTTTATTAATCTTAATAATCTTAATTGGAGCGTCACTTACAGTTACTCCAGTATTTATGATTTTTTCTATAAATTCTTTTGCAGAACCATCTAAAATTGGAACTTCCTCATTATCAATCTCTATTAATGCATTATCAATACCAAGCCCAAACAATGCTCCCATCAAATGTTCTATAGTTGAAACTTTAATACCAAATTCGTTTTCAATAGTTGTATTTAATGATGTGTTTGTGACTTGCATAAAATTTGGATAGATTAAGTTATTTATTTTGTGATCAATTCTTTTAAAAACAATACCAAAATTTGGTGAAGCTGGTTTAATACAAATATTTACATTTGATCCACTGTGCAGTGCTACACCATTAAATGAAACATTACTTTTAATTGTTTTTTGAGTTAAATAAGACACATAGGACTTTTAATTTGTTTTTGACCAATATTAAAAACAACAAATATTACTGGAAAAAACAATACTAACTAAATAATTGAAAAAATTTTTCAAAAAATCCCTTATTTTCTGTATTTTTTGAAACTAATGTTATTTCATTTTTATTTAAGCCATTTTTTAATTTACTAGCCATAATTGATAGTTCACTAATATCTGAACCAAAAAAACTCCGTATATATTCTCCTGACATATATTGATTGACTTGAATTTGATGTTTTTCTAACAACTTTTCAAATACAGAAGTTAGGTTATTTGAAATAGATATAAATTTCACTGACAAATATAAATATCCTTCATTAGTATCTGAATCGTGTGATAAATTTTTTATACTATTTTCATCAGAATCATTAATTAGCATATGCATAATAACTTGATCTTGATAGTTTTCTTTAAATGAGTCTTTAACCTCTATTAAATAATTTTTAATATTATCTCGATTCTGGAGTTGTTCGTAATCTTTTTTTTTTATTCCTATATCAGTATTTAAAATTTTATCATTTTCAATTATTAGAGTAATATCTTTAATAAAGTTACCTACTAGTTTTTCCACTCTATAAATATTTTCATCAAGAAATTTTGGTAAATAACTTAAATCATCTGGATTTATTTTATCGTCAATTTTAAATTCTTCTTTGTATAAATTTTTTGAATTTTTTTTATCATCAACAAATATTGTATATTGGTTTTCAGAAATATAGAGAAATGTTTCAAAATCTGGCTCTTCAATCATTTAAAATAATTTGATTTTTAATTCTTGCATCAATTATTTTAATATCTTTAAATTCATTATTATGCAAAAACTCTGATGCTAATTTTAAACTTTCTTTAATATTATCATTAGGTAATNTTATAATTNTATTATTTCTTAATTCTAAATCCCATCTTTTAGATAAAAAAAAATATAAACTTTCTATTTCTTCAAAAGNTATTTGNGACTCATCTATGATTTTTTTAATATTAAAGAATTCNATAATTTCAGGATTTCCAAACACAAAAGGTAATTGATTATTAGAATANTTATTTTCGATAANTTTTCCATTTGAACCTAAATCATAAATTTTNCCATTTTTACTAATTCTTGCTAAAAAACTTGTCTTATCAATATTTATATTTAGTGAGGACGGGTATTTTTTGAAAATAAAATATTTTTCCACTAAATTGTTAGACTCTATTAGAGTGTTAATATCTTTTTTATTAATTAAATAAATATTGTCTAATTTTAAATTTTTTATTTTTTTTGATATAATTGAATTATCCTCGTTCTCAAGTCCAGTAACATTAATATTTTTAACACTTTGAAATTTTAGATTGTTAATATTAATATTGTTAATTGAGCCCACTAAGAAAAGTAAAAAAAAATATATTAAAATCTTTTTACTTTTTCGTTGATGCATCTTTTAAAATCCACTCAATTAATTTTATAAAAGTTATTCCTTTGTATCTTGCTATCTCTGGAACAAGGGACAATCTTGTCATTCCTGGTTGGGTATTAATTTCTAATAAATAAAACTTATTATTATAAAATTTAAAATCTGATCTTGTTACACCTTTGCAACCAATAACTTTATGTGCTTTGAGAGCCATGTTCATTACTTCATCAATTTTATTTTTAGATAATTCTACTGGAATAATATGTTCAGTTTTTGCTTTAACATCATATTTAGCCCGATAATCATAAAACTTTCTTTTAGGTTTAAGTTCAATTGCACCTAGTTTTTTATGCCCCATAATTGCAACTTGAATTTCTCTTCCAGCAATAAATTCTTCAATAATTATTTGTTTGTAGCTTTCCAATAATTTCAAAAATTTTGAAATATTTTTTTTAGTACAAATGAAAACATTCACGCTTGAGCCTTCATTAATTGGTTTTAATACTACTGGAAATTTTAATTTTTTTTCAATTGTTTTTATTAAATCTAAATTTTTTTTATCATATGAATATTTAATAAATTTTGGTGTAGAAATTTTATTTTTAATAAAAATTTTCTTTGAAATTTCTTTATCCATTGCCAAGGCTGAAGCCACTGTACCGGAGTGTGTGTATGGAATTTTAAATCCTTCAAGAATTGTTTGTATGTATCCGTCTTCACCAAATTGTCCGTGCAAAGCATTAAAAATAATATTTGGTTTAAACTGATTAATACTTCTAGCAAGTTGATTGTCTGGTTCTGAAATTTTTACCTTATAGCCATTTTTTTTTAATTCTTTTGCAACTTGTAACCCGGTATCAAGACTTATTAGTCTTTCCTTTGAGATTCCTCCTGAAATTATGAGTATTTTTTTTTTCAATTTATTCTAAAATTTTAATTTCTGTTTCTAACTTTATACCAGTTTTTTTTAAAACATTTTCAGAAACAAATTCTATCAATTTTTTCATATCTTTGAACTCAGCATTTCCTTTATTTACAAAAAAATTACAATGCTTTTTTGAAATACAAGCATCACCAAAAGATTTCTCAATAGAAACTGACTCTTTTATTAATTGCCAAACCTTTTTATCTGACTGCCCTATTGGATTTTTAAAAGTGCTACCACTTGTTTTAATTCTTGTTGGTTGGGTTTTTTCTTTTTTTTCTTTTAATTCTTTCATCTCTTTTTGAATTAAATCTGAATTCTTTTTAAAACCTTTAAAAGAAGCGCTTAAAAAAATTAAATCATCAGACAACCCACTGTCTCTATATTTAAATTTAATTTCTTTAGCTGGTATTGTAATAACTTGTCCTGACTTATTGATTGCTTGAATTGATATTAAGATATCTTTAAACTCTCTTCCAAAGCAACCAGCGTTCATCTTTATTCCTCCACCAACTGTCCCTGGTATACATGAGAGAAATTCAAATCCGCCCAAACTATTACTCATAGCATATTCTGAAAGTGATTTATCTCCAACTGCACTTCCCGCTATAATTATATCTTCAGATAAAAGTGACATATTGCTAAAGTTATTTGAAAGTTTAATTACCACACCGTCATATGTACTGTCAGTGATTAGAGTATTTGATCCACCAGACAGAACAAAAATTTTCACCTTGTTTTCAATTTTTTTTAAGAATTTGATTAGCTCTTTTAAATTATCAGCTTTATAAAAAATTTTGGTTTTGCCACCTATATTAAACCAATTTTTTTTTTTTAAATCATAGTCAAATTTTACATTGTTGTTAAATTCTGACGATAATTCTTCGAAATTAATATTCATTATAATAATTTAGGTAACTCTCTCATCCATGCTGATATGGTACCTGCGCCCATCCCAATAACTATTTTTTTTCCATAAATGTTATTTTTAATATATTTTGCTAGCTGATATTTATCATCTACTAAAAATAACTTTACTTTTGAGTTCTTAATTAGTTCTTTTGCAAAATTTAAATAACTAAATCCTAATTTAATCTTTTCTCCAGCAGTATAAACCGGAAACAGGATTACCTTGTCTGCACCTCTAAAAGCATGAGTGAATTCTTTTTTTAAGTCTTTTAATCTTGAAATTCTATGAGGCTGAAATATGCATATTTTTTCATAATTATTGTAAACATTATTTACCCCATCAAGAACAACTTTTATTTCTGTGGGATGGTGNGCATAATCATCAAAAAAATCTACTTCATTATATGTAAAAATTTTATTAAATCGTCTTTGCACTCCTTTAAAATTTTTTAAGCCTTTCTTAATGTCTGATACTGTCAACCCAACCGTGATTGATAATGCTGCAGCTGCAACAGAATTTCTGATATTATGAATACCCAATAAAGGTATTCTAATTTTTTTAATTAATTTATTTTTTTTATTTGGTAGAATTATTTTTAAATCAAATTCTGAATATTCTCGAAATTGTTTTATATCTTTAATACGAAAATTTGATTTTGGGTCTAAACCATAAGTGTAAAAATTCTTATTTTTTAAATTTTTAATTAAACCTTTATTGTTGTTATCATCTAAACAAATAAAAGATTTTCCAAAAGATGGAACTTTATTTACAAATTTAATAAAATATTCATTAAGCTCTTTCATGGAACTATAAAAATCCATATGTTCTCTATCTATATTTGTAATTATTGAATAGGTTGGAGGGATATAAACAAAGCTACCATCAGACTCATCTGCTTCCAAAATAGACCAATCACTTTTACCTAATTTTGCTGAATTATTTATAGAGTTAATCACACCACCATTAATTATAGTTGGATCTATTTTGGTCTCTTGAAAAATTGAAGCTATTAATGAAGTTGTGGTCGTTTTACCGTGTGAACCTACAACTACAATATTTTTAGTTAAAGACACTATATGTGCTAACATTTCCCCTCTTTTATAAACTGGTAACTGTTTTTTTCTAGCTTCAATTAATTCTGGATTATTTTTTTTTATTGCAGATGAAACAACTACAATAGTTGCTTTATTTATATTTTGCTTTTTGTGACCAATTGAAATCTTAATTTTTTCTTTTTTTAATCTTTCAATATTTTTATTGCTAGAAATATCGCTACCCTGAACTTTAAAGCCTTTGCCTTTCATTATCAAAGACAAGCCACTCATGCCTATGCCACCAATACCAACAAAGTGAATTATTTCAGATTTAGCTAATTTAATTTTCATTTATTATTTTTAGTAAATTTTGATTAACATTATTCCATGTATTTTCATAATTTAAATTTTCTAGATTATTTTTTTTCATTATAAAATCATCATCATCTTTTAAAATATCCAACATTAAGTTTTCAAATTTAAGTTGGTCAAAATTAGTTTGATCAATTATCCAGCAACAATTTTTTTTTTCATAATATTTAGCATTTTGAAGCTGATGGTCATCTTTGGAAGTGGGCAAAGGAATGGCTATGAAAGGTATATTAAAACTTGCAATTTCAGCTAAACTAGATGCACCAGCTCTTGTTATGCATAAATCTGCTTGATTTAATAATTTATCTAAATTTTGATCAAATTTAAAAACAATATTTTCAATCTTATTTGTTAAATAAAGTTTTTTAAGAAAATTAATATTTGTTTCATTTGTTTGGTGAATTATTTTTAGTGGTCTTATTTTTGAAATTTTTATAAAGATCTGATGTAATAATTCATCAAATATTTTCGCCCCTTGACTTCCACCTATAACAATTACGGTAAATTTTTTATCTTTCTCTAAATTATTATTTCTTTCATAATATTTTTTCCTTAAAAGTGGAGAAAGTACAATCAGCTTATTTACAAATTTTTTTGGGAAATTAATAATATTACTATCATAACATATTATCTTTTCGCAAAAATTTAGGAAAAGCTTATTTGCTCTTCCGATAATCATATTGGGTTCTAATAACAAAATTTTGATTTTTAATATTTTAGCAGCTAAGCAAAGTGGTAAAGACATGTAGCCCCCTGTAGAAATCAACATATTAATTTTTTCTCTTTTAAACAAAAATAAAGATTTTAAAGTTAAAAAAAATACAACAAAAATTGAAAATGGCATTAAAATTAATCTATTTAACCTAGGAGTATCAATTAAAAAAGTTTTATATTTTTCACTATCTAAATATTTAAAACCTCTCAGATCAGTAGAAATCATGACCTCATAATGACTTTTTAAATGATCATAAATCGTAATTGCTGGCATTACATGTCCACCAGATCCACCTGTAGAAATTAAAATTTTTTTTTTCATTTCTAATAATTTATTTTTCTCTTAGTCAAATTTAAAATTATTCCTGATAATATTGAAACACTTACAATTGAGGAGCCACCATAACTTAAAAATGGTAATGTCATTCCTGTAGTTGGAAATAATCTAATATTTACTCCTATATGAATTGTAGCCTGCATTAAAATTAAGCTAATACAGCCAATTAAGGCTAATTTTATTTTTTCACTTTTTTCAAAATTTATTTTTTTAAAAACCATATAAATAAATACTAAAAACAATAATAATATTAACATTATGGCAACAACACCAAACTCCTCTGAAATTACCGATATAATGTAATCAGTATGTGCTTCTGGAACTCTATTTTTTAATACACCTTCTCCAATTCCCTTTCCAAAAAAACCACCACTAGTAATTGACTCAATTGCTTTTTCAGATTGAAAATTATGAGTACCAGCATCTCTATCAAAAAAAGAGAGTATTCTGCTTTGAATATAGTCAAACCTAGGAATATAAATGATTAAGTAAATCAAAAAACTTAATGCAAACAAAGAAAAACCTAAAAGAAAAAAAATATTAATACCTGAGGTAAAAATTAAAATAGCCCAAGAAAATATCACTAGCAAAGTTTGACCGATATCTGGTTGTATAATTAAAAGTAAAGAAATTATAGAGACTATAGAGATTGATATTAAATATTTAAAATAGAGATTGGAAATATTTTTGTTACAAAGAATGGTAGCTAATATTATAATTAAAAATGGTTTTAGTATTTCAATTGGCTGAAATCTTGGTAAAAAAAATAAATCTATCCATCTTTTTGACCCCTTAACTTCAGCACCAATTATTGGAACCAAAAATAATGAAGTTAATGAAACAAAAAAAAGAATTATCGAATATTTAAATAATTGGTCAGTACTAATTGAAGAAAAAACAAAAATAATAAATATTCCAATACAAATATAAATTAAGTGTTTAAAAAAAAAGGAATAACTGTTTGTATCTAATTTATCTGAGACAATTAATGAAGTCGAGACTAGAGAAAAAAATAACCCAATCACAAATAAAAGAGTTATAAGAAAGAAGATTGATTTATCTATATTTTTCCACCATTGATAATAAAATTTATATAAAAAGCTATCGTTTATCATTAATCATTTTTTTAACTAGTTTATTAAAATAAAGACCTCTATCTTCAAAATTTTTAAAACTATCAAATGATGCACCAGCTGGGCTAAAAAATATTATATTTTTTTGTAATTTTTCTTTTTCAATAGCTAATAATATTTTTTTCAATACATCTTTTAAGTTTACAAAGTTTGTAACAAACATTTTATTTTTTAAATGCTTTTTGAATTCTTTATAATTATTACCAAATATAAAAGCTTTAAAATTTTCACAATTTTTTTTTGTTAATTTAAATTTATCATTCTTTTTAGGAATGCCACCTAAAATCCAAAAAACTTTATTAAAGCTTTTAAGCAAATTTTCTGAAGATGCAAAGCTAGTTGACTTTGAGTCGTTTATTATAGTCAGATTTTTTTTTTCAAAAATTATTTGTTGTCGGTACTTTAACCCTTTAAAATTATTTAAAGTTCTAAATAATTTTTTATTATCTAATTTTAATATTTTTGAAATTTTCAAAATAAAAGAGAGATTTTCTTTGTTTCCAAAAGATAAAAAATATTGATTTTTTAATTGATTAAAAATTTTATCATTTTTTAAGGTGCCTACTTTGATAATTTTTTGTTTAAATTTACCTTTCTTAATAACTTTACTTATTAATGGATCATTTTCTTTTACCAATGCAATAGATTTATTTGTTTGAGAATTTAATAATTTAAATTTAGCATTAACATAGTTTTTTAAATTTTTGTGTCTTTCTAAATGGTCGGGACTAATATTAAGTATTAGTGCATATTTTGAAGTAAATATTTTACTGTAATCTAATTGATAAGATGATGCCTCAATAACAAATACAGTTTTTTTAGTAATTTGTTTCTCAGATAAAGCAGGATTGCCAATATTACCAATTAATCTTGAGTCATATTTTTGATCCATCAAAACTTCATGTAAAATTTGTGCAGACGTTGATTTTCCGTTAGTTCCTGTAATAGCAATACTTTTATTTTTATAAAATGAGTAAAAAACGTCCAGGTCAGTAAAAATTTTAGAGAGGTTTTTTTTTAAGATGTTAGNTAATCTACAGTTAGAAATATCTATACCTGGACTAATAATAATTTNATCAAATTTTATTTCAGATACTTCTTTTATATCTTTTAATTTTTGATTTGATTTACACTTAATTCTTTTTTTTAAATTATCATCAAACAAATAAACTTTAGCTTTGTTGTTTAAAAATTTATAAGAAGAAATACCACTTTTACCAAGTCCATAAATTAATATTTTTTTTCCTAAAAAAATATTTTTACTTTTTGTCATTACCTTAGTTTTAAAGTAGCTAGACCTATCATTGCTAGAATAATAGAAATAATCCAAAACCTAATTACAACAGTTGACTCTGGCCAGCCTTTCTTCTCAAAATGATGATGTATAGGTGCCATTCTAAAAATTCTTTTTCCAGTTAATTTGAAAGAAATAACTTGAACCATTACTGAAACAGCCTCAAGAACAAATAATCCACCTGTTATTGCTAATACAATTTCATGTTTTGTTATTATACCTACAGCTCCCAAAGAACCGCCAAGTGCTAGGGAACCTGTGTCACCCATAAAAATTTTTGCTGGTGGCGCATTAAACCATAAAAAACCTAAACAGGATCCAATTATAGCACCACAAAAAATTGAGACTTCACCCGTACCTTCAATGTAAGGTATCTGCAAATAGTCAGAAAAAACTATATTTCCAGTTACATAACTTATAAATGCAAAACAACCTGCAACTAAAATTACAGGCACAGTAGCCAATCCGTCTAATCCGTCTGTTAAATTTACCGCATTAGATGACCCAACTATTACAAATACTGAGAAAGGAATAAAAAACCAACCAAGATTAATTATTAAGTTTTTAAAAAAAGGGAAATATAAATTAGTAATTTCTTGATAATCTACAAAATATATAAAAAAACTAATTCCTGAAATTGCTAAAATAATTTGTGATAATATTTTAAATTTAGATGAAATCCCTGACGAATTATCGTGTTGTATTTTTTTATAATCATCAAATGCACCAAGTAAACCAAATGAAATTGTAATATAAACGCAAAATATAACACTTATATTAGATAGGTCCCCCCAACATAGAACTGAAATTAACAGTCCAAATAAGATAATTACTCCTCCCATAGTTGGAGTACCAATTTTTTTGATTATGTGGTCTTCTGGACCATCATTGCGAATAGGATTAACAATTTTTCTATTAGAAAAAAAATTAATTAAAGGTCCACCTATTAACAAAACAATAATGAGTGAAGTAAATAAGGATAATCCTGTTCTAAAAGTTATATATTTAAATACATTTAAAAACCCAAAAGTATCTACAAAATTTAATAAAAAATGATAAAGCATTTATTTTAAACCTTTCATACTATTTATCATCATATTGAATCCTGTAGCATTTGAAGCCTTTACCATAAGATAATCATTATTATTTAAATCATTTTTAATCAAATTAATAATCGCAGAATTATTATTTAATATCCCACCTCTTTTTAATTTTGTAATTGAATTGTAAGTAAATAAAATTTTATGTCCTTTAACAAAGACTTTATCGATCTTTGTTCTATTGATTATTCTACCAATAGATTGATGAAGTTTTTTGGAGTATTTCCCAAGTTCTAACATATCACCTAATAATAAATATTTTTTTGATTTATTTGATTTAATTTTATCAAAGTTGAGAATAGCTGATTTAAGCGATAATGGATTTGAATTATAACTTTCATCTATCAAATTTAAGAGTTTATTCTTGTGTCTAATTCTGGAAATATCTCCTCTACCATCTGGTGTTTTAAAATTATAAAAAATATTTTTATCAATTTTGGAAATATCTAAATAGATACTCATTACTGCTAAAGTAGCTAAAATATTTAAGATATTATTTTGAAAATCATTTTTTATTAAAAAATAAGTTTTAAAATTATTTACTTTAATAGTTGCTTTATATTTGTTAGCTGCTTTTTTAATATCTAAAAGTTTTATATTCGAATTTTTATTTTTAATACCGAAGGATATAATATTAAGATTTTTTTTAATGGCTAATTTTTTATGTAAACTAAAAAAATTATCGTCAGCATTCAAAACAATAAAACCATTATCTTTTGTATTGCTAATTATTTCTGATTTAGCTAGTGCAATTTGCTTTATATTTTTAAAATTCTTAGCGTGGGCATAAGTAATATTTGTAATAACGCTAACATCTGGCCTTACTATTTTAGACAGATAATCTATTTCACCTTTTTTATCCATTCCAATTTCCAGTACTCCATAATCATCTTTTTGTTTTAAATTAAATAAGCTTAAAGGAACGCCATACTTATTATTATATGACTTTGGAGAAAAACTTACTTTTGATATTTGGCCTAATGAACTTCCTAATAATTCTTTTAAAGAAGTTTTTCCACAACTACCTGTAATAGCTATGATTTTTGCATTTATATTTTGTCTATATATTTTTGAGCTTTTTGTTAAAAATTTTAAAGTATCATTAACTTTAACCTGATGTTTTTTATTATAATTTTTATTAATGGTATTTACTATTGCTATAGATGCTTTTTTTTTAAAGGCTTCACTTATAAATTTGTTACCATCATTTTTTTTACCTCTAATCGCAAAGAAAATGTCTTTTTTATTTATCTCTTGAGAATTAATTCTTCCTTGTTTTAGAAAAGCTTTAGGAGATATCTTTTTTTCTCCAGAAAGCTCATTAATTATATTTGCTTTCAAATTATTTGATAAAGTTAAATTTTTTGTTTTTATTGCATTCAGAATAATCTTTTTATCTGAAGAGAAAATTTTTTTCCTACCAATTTCCTGGGTTGTTTCGTGGCCTTTGCCTGCTACAAGTAAGATTTCTCCGGTATTTAAATCTTTTATTGCTTTTGAAATTGCTTTTTCTCT
>JGI20155J14468_10002189_pt1 | contig 14565 bp, 14 predicted proteins | sample COG_05_FD_14468 | JGI IMG/M metagenome (IMG submission 14468) | reverse complement strand
GAACTGATTTCCATCGCGTCGAGCGATGACCGCGGAATAGGCTCGACGCGACGCCGGGAGATTGAATCCATCATCGACAGACTCCTTCTCGAAGAAGAAGAAGAGAAAAACACGAAGAACAACAATTTTAGTGTGTCCGCGCGATGGAAGCTTCTCTGGACGAGCGAACGGGAGACTTTGTTTTTGTTGGAAACGTTTCAAAACTCGCTCGCGTATCAAACGATAGACGAAAAGGCGAAGACGCTGCGAAACGCGGTGGAATTTTCGGGTGGGAACGCGTTCGTAGTGGAGAGCGAGATTGAAATTTTGGACGAGAGGAAGGTGAATTTTACGTTTCTTTCGGCTGGGTTGAAGTTTTCGAACGGGTTTACGCTCCCGGTGCCGCCGGTGGGGAAAGGGTGGTTCGAGAATATATACGTCGGCGAGAGATATCGCGTGGCGAGGGATTCGAGAGGCGATACTTTGATCGTCGAGCGGTGTTGAACGAGCGATAAGTATACGTGCTAAATCTATCTTCTACGCGTTGTATTTTTAATGCGCTATGTACTATTATTATTATCTAGTAGTTTTTACCGGTCTAGACTATGTTGTCTGTCGTCACCACCGCTTCGTCTTCAAACTCTTCCTCTTCTTTGCATCGCTTGAATCTTTTCAACATTAAACTCGACGTGACTACGGAAACGGAACTCAACGCCATCGCCAAGCCAGCGACTTCTGGAGGCAACCGAACTTTCACGAATGGGTACAATAGACCCGCAGCTATGGGTATCCCGAGCGCGTTGTATCCTAACGAAAAGAACAAGTTCATTTCGATGCGCCGAAACGTGGCGCGCGATAAATCAAGCGCGTGGACGACGTCGAAAATGTCAGATTTTACCAAAACGATACCAGCCGCTTCCATGGCGATGTCCGTGCCAGCACCGACGGCGATGCCTATATTCGCGCGCGTCATCGCTGGTGCATCATTCACGCCATCACCGACAAACGCGACGACGTTCTTTCCATTTTTCGTCCTCCTCCTCGAACTACTACTACTACTACCACCACTCGAAGAGATCGGTTTTCGTTCTCTCGCTTGCAACTCTTTGACGCAGTTGACTTTATCTCGCGGCAAACACTGTGAAAAAATGTAATCGATGCTCCCGATTTGACGCGCAATCGTCTCGCAGACGGCTTTGTTGTCGCCAGATACCATGGCGATTTCAACGTTTCGTTGTTTCAACGCTCGCAACGCTTTTTGCGCCTCTGGTCTCGGCTTATCTGCCAACGCGATGAAACCGAGGAAAACGCCGTCCAACTCGACGCACACGACCGTGCATCCTTTTTCTTCGCAGGATCTTATTATTTCGGAGAATGACGACGACGACGAAATTGCCTTGCTACCGTCGTCGTCGTCGTCGAGAATGAAATCAGAATTACCGACGCGCAATTTCTTTTCTTGTTGTCTTCCCTCCGATCGCAACATGCACTCCAATCCTCGTCCAGGTACGGCGGCAAAGTTTGACACGGACAAATCGGAGACATCGAGTTGGCGGTCTTCCTCGACGTACAAAACAATGGCTTTCCCGAGCGGATGTTCTGAACTCTTCTCCGCCACGGCGGCTATTTTCAACAGCTGCGCTTCATCGATACCTACGTTTGTTCCAGGCGCACAGAAAACTTCAACTACGCTCGGTTTACCGAGCGTTAACGTCCCGGTCTTATCGAAACACACGACGGTCACGTCGTGCGCGATTTCCAGCGGTTCGCCACCTTTAATCAAAATACCAAGTTTTGCGCCAACACCGGTGCCAACCATGACCGCCGTTGGTGTCGCTAAACCTAAAGCGCACGGACACGCGATGACCAATACCGTGACGAAAAATACGAAACAAAATACAAACTCGCCTTCGTCCTCCGTCCATGATTTTGGCACCGACGTGGTCGCTTTCACGGCGATGAGCCAAAAGATGAAGGATAAAAACGCCAGCGCGACGACAGACGGGACGAAGACGGCAGAAATTTTATCCGCTCTGGCTTGTATCGGCGCTTTACTCGTTTGCGCGTCTTCTACCAAACGCACGATTTTGTTTAACGCGCGTTCCGCACCGACGTTCGTGGCGGCGACGAATACGGTTCCAAACGTATTTGTCGTTCCAGCAATGACAAAGGAGTTTTTCGTTTTTGGCACCGGTAAGGATTCACCGGTTATCGCGGATTCGTCCGCGGCGGTTTCACCGCTCAAAACGACGCCATCCACGGGAAACGCCGAACCAGGGACAACTTTCACGACGTCGTCGCGTTGTAACAAGTTTGAATCTATCTCTCGCTCGGAAACAATCTGCATTGCTTCGATGTTGTTGTTGATGACTTCGCATATGATTGCCGTGTTTGGCGCCAAGGACACGAGCTTTTGTATCGCCTCGGACGCCTTTCCCTTCGCGCGCGCCTCCAGCCATTTACCCAAGAGTACAAATGAGATTAAAACCGTGGACGTTTCGAAAAATATCGCGTCTTCCTTCCCGTGTTTATTCTCGTCGTCGTGTGACTTTGAAAAAACATTTTTCAAGACGACGTAGACTGAATAAAAGTACGCGGCGGACGTGCCCATGGCGATGAGCGTATCCATGGTGGCTGTTTTGTGTTTCATCGCCGAAAACGCGCGCGCGTAGAATTGGTACCCGAGAACAAATTGCGCCGGTGTCGCTAATATCCACGATATGATCCACATCAGCGAAACTCGCTGATTACCGTCCACTTTTTGCATGAAGAACGCTTTCGTCTCGTCAATCGGATCAAACACAATCATCATCAAAAGCAACGGCAACGCCAGCGGGACGGAGAGTAAGAACTGCTTCTTGTACTTTCGTTCGATGAGTTTCGATTTCCGTCCTTTTTTTTCATCGCTTTCGTTTTCGTTCCATATTTCGCACCCGTACCCGAGACTTTGAATGGCGTATAAAATATCCCTCGCGCCGACGGACGTCCCTGGTTTCATTTCAACCACCACTTTCTCCAACAGTTCCGACGCGGACACGGAAACCACATCGTTCGGGAACCGTTTCAAAATTGCATTCTCAATCCTAGGCGGACACGATTGACACACCATGCCGGAAACGTTAAACTTCATCGCGTCCGGTTTCGACACCGCGCAGTCGAAACCGAAATCTGAAATTTCATTCGCGATATCGTCTGGTTTCAACTTCGAGTCATTCGCAATTACCACTGTTGCACTTTCGCTCAATAAGTTCACCGAAAACGAAATCATAGAGTCGTCCTGGATACTTTTAATCGCGTTTTCCACCCCTGACACGCACGACGCGCACGTCATGCCTTCCACGTTGAAGTGATACGTTTTTGATTTTATCGTCTGCTTTTCGGTAAACGAGGAGGCCGAATTACTACTCTTTATTAATCTTCCCTTTTCCTCTTCTTCTTCTTCGTCGTCGTCTAAGAATACTCCTGGATTCGTTGTTGTTTTCATTGTCTTATTATTCTCGTTGCTTTCGACGCATCCATACCCGGCCAACTCCAACGCTCGAATAATATTTTTAGTCTCCGTCTTAGAGGGGAGGAGGAGGAGGCACCTTTTTTCTCATCATCATCAGACAACAACAACTTTAAACTCACACAAACGTTCCTCTCTGTCGTCTTCACCGATTTCACGCGAACATCGACCACGTTCTCGACGTTCTTCTTGATCGCCTCGGTCACCCACATCGCGCATCGGTCGCAGGACATCCCGGAGACGTCGAATTCGAGAAGTTTGATGATTTCATCTTTCTCGTCCATCATTTCTTATTATTGCAAATTGTTATACTCCCAGACAGAGAAGAAAAAAAGAACAATAAGAACAAACGCGCTCTTCTCAACACGAGGAGTAGCGCGACGACGTGCGCTCTCTCTCGTCTTCGTATCGAGATATATAGATATATAATAAGTACGCTTTTCTGTTACGCTCTTTTAAGGGGGGGCCCAAAATCGACAGACATTTTCTCTTTTTGCTTGAAACCCTAAATTTGTTGTTTAAGGTTTATTGTTAGTTTTTATGCGAAATAGGGTTGTACACGGACATCGGTTGGGAAATTCCCGCGTAGGTTCAAATCCTGCCGACAGCGTTTTAATCTCTAAGAAAAGCTGTCGTGTCCGAGTGGTTAAGGTACTAACCGCGACAAGTAAAGTCAGTAACAATTACTAAAACGAATATCCGTAGGAGACCGACTAGAAGTATACTTTCTTTTTTTTTGCACAGCTCCTTTCTTCTCGTCTCTGCGTTTTCTTTTTTTTCCCTTTTCCTTCCTTTTTGCACCACATTCGTCGTTTTTATCCAATCGCGCGTCTCTTTTTTTGTGGCAAGATGATGTCAAAAATTTTCGAAAAAAGAAAAAAAAAGAGAAAAATTCGCTTTTCGTTACTTTTACACGCACAAACTTCACATTCATCATCACAAAAAGAAGGTACGTCGTTTATAATAATAATAATAATACGAGAGCGTTAGTATTCGTTCGTTCCCACACTCCAATTCGCATTCGCGTTATTGATTCGCGTGGTGTCTCTCTTTCTCTCTCTTTTACTCTTGCAATTGGTGTCATTTATACCGCTTATAAAAAAAGGGAACAACTTTCTCATCGCGAAAAAAATCAACACACCACGCGCTAAAATCATCGCGACGACGGCTCCGAACGCGAGCGTCGCGCGCACCTTTTGACGCGCAAAACGAACGCGCGTGAAAATGGTGCTTCCGTTTTTCCCGTTTTTTTTTAGATGTGGACGTCGAGATGTGCACATCAAAGCGTCTTTTCGTGAAGCGTCGCCGTCGAAGAGGAGAAAAAATTAGACAGATTCATAACTTTCGTTGAGAGCCGTCAGTTTTGGGTGTGTGTGGTGGCTTTTTAAGATAATATACTGACTAATCATTATTACTATTATTATTATTAAAAAACACAATAAACAGATATAACATAATAAATAATAATGTCTCAAAAGATTGAAAACTTTCTCTTCACGTCCGAGTCCGTCAACGAGGGTCACCCGGACAAACTCGCCGATCAAGTCTCCGACGGCGTCTTGGACGCCATCTTGGCCCAAGATCCGGATGCCAAAGTCGCTTGCGAAACGGCGACCAAGACGAACATGGTGATGGTTTTCGGTGAAATCACCACCACCGCCAAGGTTGACTACGAAGCGGTCGTGAGACAAGTCTGCAAGGACATCGGCTTCAACTCCGAAGAAGACGGGTTGAACGGGAACACGTGCGAAGTTTTGGTTCGATTGCACGAGCAATCGCCGGATATCGGCCAAGGCGTCCACGGTATGGGGACCAAGGCGTTGGAAGACATCGGCGCCGGTGACCAAGGCATCATGTTTGGTTACGCCACCGACGAGCACGAATCTTTGATGCCGTTGACTTTGGTCTTAGCGCACAGATTGGGCCACAGATTGACCGTCGTGAGAAAGGACGGCACCTGCCCGTGGGTCTTGCCGGACGGTAAGACGCAAGTCACCATCGAATACAAGAACGACAACGGCGCCATGATCCCGCTTCGCGTCCACACCGTGTTGATCTCCACGCAGCACAAGGAAGGCGTCACGAACGAGAAGATTGCGGAAGACTTGATGAACGAAGTCATCAAGAAGGTCATCCCGGAAAAGTACTTGGACGACAAGACCATCTACCACTTGAACCCATCTGGACGATTCGTCATCGGCGGTCCGGATGGCGACGCCGGTTTGACTGGCAGAAAAATCATCATCGACACCTACGGGGGCTGGGGTGCGCACGGTGGCGGTGCCTTCTCTGGTAAGGATCCGACCAAAGTTGATCGCTCCGGAGCGTACATTGCCAGACAAGCGGCCAAGTCTGTCGTCGCCGCCGGCCTCGCGAAAAGGTGCTTGATGCAAATCTCCTACGCCATCGGCGTCGCCAAGCCGTTGTCCGTCCACATCGACACCTACGGCACCGGCTCAATCTCCGACGCTGAAATCTTGAAGAAGGTCGAAGCCGCGTTCGACTTCAGACCGGGGATGATTGGCAAGAACTTGGACTTGAAGAGAGGCGGCAACAAGAGATACCAAACCACCGCGGCGTACGGTCACTTTGGCAGAGACGAGGACCTCAACATCTTCACCTGGGAAAAGGTTGTTCCGCTCTAATACTAAGTGATTGATTTATTATATTACATTTTATTTAGAGAGAGAGAGAGAGTAAAGGGTAAAGAGAGAGATAATTAGAAAACACACATCATCGTATAAAGTCACTATCGTATCATCGTTGAAAAGAAGACAAACAAGAAGAATCTTTTTTTGGTTTCGTCTTCAAAGTTTTCGTTGCTTTTCCCTTTCCTTTATGCGCGGCGAATACAATGTTGTTTGCAACACGGAAGACATCTATTATTTCTCGAAATGATACTCTAAATCGCAAAACGACTAAGAAGAGGAAGAAGAAGACGTCGTCGTCTGATGCTACTAATACTACTACGAATGATTTCCATTCTGAAAACGCAAACGTGAACTCTTCCCGAACGTCCACGGCGAAACTCATCGAAACCGTCGCGTCGAGCATATTATCGTTCAACTTGAAAAAGCAAACCAGCGTGACTGTATCGGTGAATTCAGACGATTTCGAAGCGTTGACGAGAGGAAAAGTGCGCGAAGTGCAAATTAAAGGCACCGACTGGTCGAGCAAAAAGAATTTAACGTGCAAGAGTCTCGATATTTCCGTGGGCGAAGTCGAAGTCGATTACGGGAAGATTGTCACGACTGGACGGATAGAGATAAAAAAACCCGGAGGACGAGGACGGGCAAAACTATTCATGAGTTTCGAGGACTTTCGGAACTTTTTGAAGCATCCTTTAACGAACGAGGCGTTGAATGAAGTGCGGATGACGTTCGAAGACGAAGCGCCGAAGCGAGACGAGGCGTCCGAAAGGCTCGTGTTGAAGGCGATATTTGACGAGGAACGAAACGCGGTGAGAACGTTTCAAATGCAGCCGTTGGAGGACGAGCGCGTTGATGTATGCGACGTGAGTAGTGGTACGAGTAGTAGCAATAGTAGTAGTAATAGTAGTAGTAGTAGTAGCGAGCAAGCGGAGAGAGTGAAGCGATTTTTCGAAACGCTCGAGCTCGATTTGATGGGCACGAAGTTGAGATATCAAAACATGCGAGTTCTGGAAAACGGCGTCGCGTTGGACTTGTACGTTTTAGTCGAAAAGTTTCCACCTCCCGTGATAGATTTTTAGTTCTTCTAGATTACTACTTTTAACAACAACACTATGTACTACTAATTCGCTAGAAATACCTCCTCCTCACAACGACCCTCCTTCCCGAATCAATCGGCGTCGTTAAACTCGTCTTCGAAATCCCAATCGCGTTTACGCCGGGGAAAAAGCCTCCTCGGTCGCCGCCAACCGTCACCGCGTACGGAACCTTCGCTTCAATCAACCCCACGGGTACGATTCCCACGTGCTCCACCTCCTCTCGCTCGCTCGCTATAAAACAGTGTCCTTTCGGTACCAACGCGTCTTTCATTTCCTCTCCTCCCGTCTTCGCGTTCGTCTCTTTCCACGCCACGAGGTCATTTTCCAACGCCACCACTCTTTGCAGCTCCATCGTGTGCCTTCGAATTGGTCTGCTTTTTGCTTCGTTTTCTTTCCCTTCCACCACTCTTTGCAGCTCCATCGTGTGCTTCCGAATTGGTCTGCTTTTTGCTTCCTTTTCTTTCCCTTCCTTAGAAGAAGATAAAGAAGAATACATCGAACCAGGTCTCGGCACGTGCACCGCGTCGCCTCGTTCCACGTCCCAGTATCGGTAGGACATTTTATCCAGCATCGCGTACAGACGTCTTCGTTGTTCTCGTTCGTCGGAACATTCGATGCCTTTGAGACCGGACTTTTCTGCGTCGATTTCCCGAACGGAAACCACCGCATCGTTCGCGCACCACACGACTGGAATCCACGGAAGCGACCGCCACACTTTTCGCCACATTAGTAGTAATATTCGGTGGTGTTTCACCGAGCGTTGCGGTGCTTCATCATCTGTTTTTACGCGTACGTTTACTCCTCATAAATTTTCATCACGTGCGACGGAATTGTAACGAGAAATCCAATACCAAAACCGATGATACCATGAGCACTGCGACCACCAAAAGCGATCGAGAAGTCCTCCTTCTCGTCCTCGGTACCGTCGTCGTCGTAAAAGTCGTGCATTCGTCGTCCAAATACTCTGCCTCCTCCTTTTCTCTCTTTCCCTCCTTCGAGTGTGCGATGCGAAGCACAACGAGTGGGTCGCCCCGGACGGAGATGTCGTCGTCGTCACCGAAGAAGAAGAAGAAGAAGAAGAAAACGCTTCGTTTAAGAACGCGAAGGAAAAGAGTCGTTACGACGATCCCTCGACGCTTTCGCAACTCTTCGACTGGGCGATCGAGAATTCCGACCGAGACAAGCTGAGAGCGATGGCAAAGGCGATGAAAACGAGAGAAGAAGAAGAAGAAGAAGAAGAGACTGGTGATGAAGGAAACGAGAGAAGGAATTGGCGCTCGGAGGAACTTCTCGAAAAAGCGAAAAACGTGCGCGCAATGCTGGATCAAATGGCCATGCACCCGTCCGAGGTGGAGATTTTGAAAGAAATCACGGAGAAGTTCACGGATGGAAGCGTAGACGTCCGCGAAAGAGTGCGCGCGTTGGAACGTTTGGACGAAATGGTGGCGCAAATCGACCTGGCGTTTGATTTTCACACGATACTCGGATTGAAGCCACTGTTGATGGTGGTGGAGAACGAGAGCGAGGTGAACGAGGTGAGAGCGCAGGCGTGTCAAGTGTTCGCGACGTTGACGAGTAACTACGAGAAGATTCAGGAAATCGCGGCGGATGAGTTTAACGCGGTGTCGGTGCTTTTGAACGCGACTTCGTTGGCGTTTGAGAAGAAGGACGAAACGGTCGCGAAGAAGTGTTTGTTTGCGTTGACGTCGTTGACGAGGAACGTGAAACGATTGAGGAGCGAATACTTGTTCAACGGCGACGACGTGATGCGAGGGAAGTTGAGCCACGCGAAGTATTTATTCAAGAGCTCGCTGATGGCGCCGAAATCAGTCATCGGCGACGCCGTGTGGACGAGGACGGCGAATTTTTTAAGCGACATCGTGATTAACGCGAAACACAGAGATTATAACAACGACGAAGAGACGCAGTTGATGGCGAATTTGTTTAAAGACGATTGGACGGCGATAGAGAAGGCGGCGATACAGGTGAAATTACGCTTTAACTCGCCAAACGCGAGCGAACGAGAGGCGAGCGCGAACTTGGCGTTGGCGATGATCGATAGCAAAGACGACGCGTTTAGAAACGCGTTCAAGTCGATTGATTTTGAAATAGATTTGATATCGTACGATGGGAAATACCCAAACGATTCAAACGAGTTCAAACATCTGGTGAGAGATATTCAACGCGCGTTTAAGAAAAATACCCACGAAGAGTTATAACTTTCGGAGAAGAAGCGCGAGAGGATGTTGTTCTTTTTTAGATAGTATAGTAAGAGTAGCTTTGATGATGAATTATCGCAAAAACGCGCCCACAATTTAAAGACGATCTCTCGGACCCTTCACCGCTTCCTTTTGCGGGCCAATCGTGATCGGTAACTTCGCGTCCTTGGAACCCTTACCGCCAAAGACCAAGCACGCCGCGCCGCCGCTCAACGCCAAGAAGGAGTACATCGCTTCTCTTCGGCCTAAACCTTGCGCCGCGTTTTCGAAAAACTTAGCCTGTTGGTCCGGGTATCTCGCCGTGGACTCCACGCCGTACACGTCCCAGGAGCCAGTCGTGGATTCGACGTCGCCGAGGTCAAAGTACACGGATTCGTCCCCGTATTTCGCGGAGATTTTTTTAGTAGAGGCTTTTGATCTGTTGGTTTTGAATAGGAACGAGAGGTGTGTACTAATGGTCAGGCACAGACACCAAAACGGACGGAAAGAGATGGGCGAGCGCATCTTCGCGAACGACGACGACACCGAGAGGCAGTTGCTCTTTCCACTCTCTGACAACAAAGACGACGAGAGGGCGACTCGTCGTCTCGCCTCTATCTCTCCTTTTCCCACAAAACGACGAGTCTTTGTGGTCCCCAAAGGAAAAGAAGGGAGGGAGGAAAAAAAAAATGGATTCACATTTGCGCGCGCGCGAATAACGTATTCAGAGCAAGAGAAAACGAAACGCACCGTCGCGTCGCGTTTTTCGCCGAGACAACTCTCGCGCCGGTAAAGGTTGAGCTTTGCAATGCAAACATAATTTCGCAAATAAGTGTGTTTATGACGTTTTCGTCTCCTTTTTTTTGTTGATGGTGTTTCCGCGCAATTTGTACCAAACCAACCGTATCTTTGATCTCTGAGTGAAAAAGGAGCTTTTTGAGGCGAGAAGGAAAAAAAAAAATTGCAGCCTCAAAACGACGTTTGTTGACACGAGACGAAATTTATGTGCTTGCATTCACATGTTTTGAGATTTCACAGGGCGAGCAAGGGGCGACGAATGAAGAAAACCAAAGAATGAAGATGTGAGCAGAGAGGAAAAGAAGTCGTTTTGCTTTTGAAAGAGAGCAACCGCGTTGTTGGGATTCTTAGTAGTAGTATTCTTATTCTTATTATATTAAATTCTCAAAGCTCTGGCGATACTTCCAGCTAAACTCATCACTCGGAACGGCGATTGGCCGTTGACGGCGTCCACGGTCAACGGACACGAGTCGGTGATGAAGAAGTGTTCGAAGCGTTCGCTCGCGTCTGAAGGTTCGGTGAATTTTTTCCAGCTGGAGTTCGGGAAGACGCCGTGGGTGACGTACGCGGAGACTTTGGTCGCGCCTTTTGCTTTGAGTAATCGCATGCATTCGATTAAGGTACCACCGGATTGGACGAGGTCGTCGACGATGACGACGTGTTTGTTGAGTGGGTTGCCTTCTTTGAGCGTGACGATGCGTTTGTCGCCTTCGCGGACTTTGGTGCAGACGACTTCGGTGAACTCGTCCTCGAAGAAGCCGTGGAAACGTTTACAGGCGCCCTCGTCTGGGTACGCTATGGCGATTTCTTCCTTTCCGGCGTCTCCTCTTTTCAATTCTGCGAGTTGTTCGAGCAACAAAGGGATCCCGGACTCGAATAACGGCGACACGCCGTCGCCAAAGTAAAAGCGTTCTTGCAACGCGTGAATGTCGAATATAATCGTCGAGGTTGGTCCACCTCTCGAACTCGGAATGTTGGACAACATCCGCGCCAACGTCACCGCAGTCGGCACCTCCCCTTCTTTATCCACGCGCTCGAACGTCCCTGTCGGGAAAAACGGTAAAATCAGCGTAAAACTCGCCACGAACATTTTCGGCAGCGAATACACGACCGAAATCTGTTCGAATATGGTCGCCGCGTCGTGGAAAGAGGCTAAAAAAGCAACGTGTCTGCCTCGGATATCGTCCGCGTTATCGATAAATATGTTCGGGTACCCGTCTGGAAATCTTCGCCATTTGATCGTGCCCAGTTCCACGGCATCTGTTTTGCGTTTGCGTCGTTTACGAGAGAAGAGGTGTTAGTTACACACAACAACAAACAAACTTTTTTCACGAGAGAAAAGAAAAACAAAACCTCCCGCGCTTTTGCGGGGCGCGACGACAACAACAACAACAACAAAGAAGACTCTCATTTACCTGGATCGTTCGCTCGAACTTCTCTCGCCATCTTTTCCATCTCTGGGCAGTAAAAAACGATTTTCTTCATCGTTCCTCGCTCGGCTTGGCTGGACATTCGTTGTTGCTGTTGATGCGTCATCTTTTGATGATTTCTTTCCCCAACAATACAAAATGAAACAAGCTCTTTTTTTTAATACGTGCGTGCGCGTGTCGTGTGTCGCACTACTCTCCGGTCCAAGTTCTCAATCCTCTCTTCTTTTTCTTCTTCAGTTCTTCTGCTACAACCGACGAGAGAAAGGAGTCACGCGCACTCGCAACACCAACTCAACACGAGAGATATTTCTTGCAAAAGTCTGCAAAACAAATGAAGAAATGTGTCACAGGAATGAATTTTTTTTAAACCAAAAAATTCAAAAATTTTCTCTCTTTTTCTGCTTTACTTCATTTTGAATTTCACGCGCTTAAGTAAGTATTATAAGCGAGTAAAAACAGCATGAACGCGACGACCACCACCACTGATGATGTACCTTTACCACCACCATTTGCGCCTCCTCCGTTGCAGAGCATAGAAAATACGACTACTAATGATACTAATAATACTACTATTACTAATTCGAATAAAAATGCGTACGAAATCGAGAGAGACTTGAAAGTGTCCATGAATTTAGCGCGCTTGAAAGCGCTCGGAATCGACGTCGCGAGAGAGAAGTTAGACCTGGAAAACGCGAAGAAGAAGACAAAGACGAAGAAGCACAACAACGCGAGTAAAAAGAGAACGGAATTTTCTTCTCCTTCTGAGCCGAGAGTGACGAGGAGACAACGAATGATGCAAAACGAAACGAGCGAGGAACGAGCGCAGAGAGAAGCGGCGGAAAAAGTGCAACGAGACGAACTGTTTGACGGAGATGGAAAGCGGAAGAGAGCGAGCAAAACGACACACACGAAATCTCGAGGGATGGAATTTCCAAACGTCCGTGAGGAGTTCCCGAACTCTCTGGGCATGTTTGGACCGTTCGCGATGAAAACGCCAAAAACGAACGGACCGGTCACGGTCGTAGAGGTTGGCGAAGTAGTAAGCGGAGGGCGGCGACGGTTCGCGAGCGAGTTTTGGTCGCGGTCGGGATGTTTGTATCACCACCCGTATTTAATCGGGTATAAAGCGGAGAAAGTATTTCAAGGACGAGTGTATTTGATGGAAATCGTAGACGGTGACGATAGGCCGATGTTTCGAGTGACGGATAAGGAAGCTCCCGGGAAGACGTTCGTCGGAGAAACGCCGACGGCGCCGTGGTACGATTTGCTCATCAGTAAACGGTTAGGGACAAGGATTAGCGGGCCGCAGTTTTTCGGGTTTTCGGAGAGGACGACGATGGCCGCGATTGGGTTTCAACTGGAAAAAAGTGGAGAGAAGGAAATGTTGAAACAGTGCTATTCGAAAGGATACGCGATGGACGACGGCGAGGTTGAAGAAGAAGAAGAAAATTAGAGAGAGAGAAAGGAAACACGAGGAGTAGCGCACGCAACACACACACACACACAACGGAACTGAAAACTATCTACCAAATACCAATAATTACTACACGTCTACACGCAAATCTAACATCCTAATAAATCCTAATAAATCCTCCCGCAATACCGACTCCGCGGATACTTCTCTTTCAACTCCGGCCACATGACGAACACCACATCCGCCAACCTTAACCCGTAACACAATCTCCCACTCAAGCTCATCCGTCTCGTCCTCGCCACGCTTTCCACGTACATCACTTTACACGCGCTGTTATACCCGAACACTTTCCCGAGAAAACACGCCAAGATTACCGGGACGCACGTCCCGGGTCCGTTCGTTAATATCGCGTCTGGTTTCGTCTTCCAGTACACTCTCCAAGAGTGCCAAAACGCCAACAACGTTGTAAAAACGCTCGTGAAATAGCTCTGTCCAACCTCTCTCGCTCTCGGGACGAAATGATTCCTGTACTCGCCATTCGTTCCTCCTTGCACTTCTTCCCGCTCGAATCGCTCGATTTTCGCCACGCTCGTCGTATCCGAAACCGCGAAGATATACTCTCGTTTGGGAAACACATTGGAAAAATCATCTCTCTTCTTTGTCTTCTTCTCGTCTGACAAAAACGACCGCAAAATATGCACCATCTCCGCGGTGTGCCCGCCAGAACCGATCACGACCAGAAGTTTTGCGCCGTCTGACTTTCTCTTTAGTTTTTGAGACGATGGTGACGACAAAGCGACGCGTACCGTTCGGAGGAAAAGGACGACGATGATGAGAAAAACACCAAAGTTTTGCGTCATTTTTTGTGACGATGAGAAAAAGATACACACAAAATACGAACGAGCGATGACGATGAGAACGGCTGAACGATCGATTGCAGAACCTCTCCTGGCATCGTTTCTGGTCTCCTTGGTCTCCTTGGTCGCGTGCGCGATCGCGCCGATTTTAACCCGCCTCTCCTCTCTCGCTTCTGTATCTTCTTCATCAACAAATTGGAAGAAATCAAACGCGCGCGCGATGGCCTTGTTTGGAAGCGGAGCGTTACTCGCCGACGCGTGCACGCACGGAATTCCGAACAGTTTTGGGAAACTCGACGGAGGAGGAGGAGAGTTTGCCGGCGGGTGTTTTTTGAGCGGCGTGTTGACGTTCTATGCGCTCGATTGCTTCATTCGTGCGAGAGTACGTGCGAAGAGTCTTGCTTCTGAAGATGACGATGGAGTCGCGAAGAGGAGGAGGAAAAGGAGAACTCGAGGAGGTCAAAAGGAGGAGGAGGATGGCAGCGGCAAGAATCATCCTGGTCACACTCGATGGCAGAATATCGCGTCTGGAGGATGGTTGAACTTATTCGCGGATGGGTTGCACAATTTTACGGACGGCGTCGCGTTAGCGATGTCTTTTAAAAAAGGAGGACGAAAAGCCGGCCTGGCGAC
>JGI20155J14468_10002183_pt1 | contig 14617 bp, 17 predicted proteins | sample COG_05_FD_14468 | JGI IMG/M metagenome (IMG submission 14468) | reverse complement strand
CTTCTTTATTGTCTTTAAAAATTAAGAGTGTTGTTTGATATTGCACATTAAAAAATTCAGCAATTTCTTTATTTGTTACATCAAAAGCAAAATATTCTATATTATCAAAATCTTTCTTTGCTTTATTTAATATTTTCATTTGACTTGCACAAGATGTGCAATATTTAATCCATGAACTGACCACTACAACTTTTCCATCTAATAAAGCTTTATCGAATAACTCTTTTTTGTAAGTTGTCTCTTTGCTAATTGCATTAGAATTTAATGTTAATGTAATAAATATAAATATAAAAAGTTTTTTCATAATTATTTAAATTAGAATAGATTTTAATTCATTGTAATCAATCAAATTGTCTCTATATATTGATGACGACATGTCTAATAATCAAATTATTATTAATAACTTATCAAAAGTTTATAAAAATGGCTTTAAGGCATTAAAAACAGTAAATTTAAACATTAAAAAAGGTGAGATTTTTGCAATGCTTGGACCTAATGGTGCCGGCAAAACTACTTTAATTAGTATAATTTGTGGAATCGTAAAACCATCCTCTGGAATGGTTACTGTTGATGGATTTGATATAATTGATAATTATAGAGAAACAAGATCAAGAATTGGTTTGGTTCCTCAAGAATTAACATTAGAACAATTCGAGACAGTTTTTAACAATGTATCCTATTCAAGAGGATTATATGGAAAGAAACCTGACCCCAAACATGTAGAAAAAATTTTAAAACAGCTTAGTCTTTGGGATAAAAAAGATCAAAGATTAAGACAATTATCAGGAGGCATGAAGCGAAGAGTTCTAATTGCAAAAGCTTTATCTCACGAACCATCAATATTATTTTTGGATGAACCTACCGCAGGTGTAGATGTTGAGTTAAGACAAGATATGTGGAAAATTGTCGAAGAGTTAAGAAAAACAGGAGTTACGATTATCTTAACAACTCATTATATTGAAGAAGCAGAAGCAATAGCAGATAGAGTAGGTGTTATAAATCAAGGTGAAATAATAGTTGTTGAAGAAACAAAAGAATTATTAAAAAAAATGGGACATAAGAAACTTACTGTAGAACTCCAAGATGAAATTTATAAAATTCCAGATAATTTATATAAATATAAATTAGTCCTAGGTAATAATAAGATGTCAATTGATTACACATATAATGTTCAGGCAGAACAAACAGGTATAACAAATTTATTACAAGATCTAAAAGATGCTGGTTTAAAACTAAAAGATTTAAAAACTGAACAAAGTACTTTAGAAAAAATATTTGTTAGCTTAGTAAAGGAAAATAATGAAATTTAATTATTCAGCATTTAAAGCAATTTATCTCCATGAAATGGATAGATTTAAAAGAACTTTAATGCAATCTTTGCTATCACCAGTTTTATCTACCTCTCTTTATTTTATTGTATTTGGATCTGTCATTGGTGGTTATGTTGAAAAAATTGATGGTATTAGTTATGGATCATACATAGTACCAGGTTTGTTAATGCTAACATTATTAACTCAGTCAATAACTAACACCTCTTTTGGAATATTTTTTCCTAAATTTAATGGAACTATTTATGAAATTTTAGCTGCACCAATTTCAACATTGGAAATAGTGTTAGCTTTTGTTGGGGCGGGAGCCACTAAAACTTTAATTGTTGGAGTAGTAATTTTTATTACAGCAACATTTTTTGTTGAAGTAGATGTGAAATATCCGTTATTAGTAATTTTTTTACTAATCCTTGTAGCATTCACGTTTGCATTATTTGGTTTTTTAATAGGATTAATGAGTTCTAATTTTGAACAAATGTCTATCATTCCAACATTAATTATTACGCCGATGGTATTTTTGGGTGGAAGCCTCTATTCATTAGATATGCTGCCACCTTTTTGGCAAACAGTCACATACTTCAATCCAGTAGTTTATTTAATTAATGGACTAAGATTTGCTTTTTATGGTGTGTCAGATTTTAATATATGGATTAGTATTAGTTCTATGGTAGTTTTTTTATTTATTTGTATAGGCATAGTGTCTGTATTATTAAAAAAAGGTTATAATATTAAATCTTAGCTACTAGCTATCTTTTTTTTAGGATCATAAAAAGGCTTTTCTACGACAACACAATCAAAATTTCCTTCATTTGTTGTTACATTAAATTTATTTCCTATCTTAGACTCCTTAACTGTAAGCATGGCTAACGCTATATTCTTTTTTAGTCTAGGAGAGTAAACTGCAGAGGTGATATTGCCAATATCATTATTATCTTTTGTAAGTTTCCAAAAAGTAGTATTTGGACCTTTTAAGGGCTTACAATCAATTTCAATACCAACTTGTTTTCTGGTTACACCATCTTCTTTAATTTTACATAATGCATCTTTACCAATAAATTTTATGTCTGAGTCTAAACTTACCAAACGATCTAATCCTAATTCAAATGGATTAGTATTAATGTCAGCATCTGCATGGTAGGATAGCATTCCACCTTCAATTCTTCTAATTGTAGAAGTATGGCCAGGCTGCAAACCAAGATCTTTTCCAGCTAACATTATTTTTTCATATAACTCATTTCCTTTTGAACCATCTCTTAAATATATTTCATAACCAAGTTCACTCGACCAACCAGTTCTAGAAACAATTAAAGGAATTTCATCTAAATTATATTCTCTTAACCAGTAATATCTTAAATCCTTGATGTCTTCTCCAAAAAGTTTAATCATTATTTCTCCTGATACCGGCCCTTGTAACTGCAAAGGAGACACATCTGGTTCTTTAATTTGGACATCTAAGCCAGAGTTAACGGCAACACCTTGTGCCCATAATAAAATATCACTGTCAGCGAGTGATAACCAAAAATGATTTTCAGCAAGTCTTAGTAAAACTGGATCATTTAAAATACCACCTTCATTATTTGTAATTAAAACATATTTACATTGACCAATATCAAGTTTTGACAAATCTCTAGGTGTTAATAATTGTGTAAATTTGTAAGCGTCTGGTCCAGTAATTTCAACCTGTCTTTCAACAGCTACATCACAAAGAATAGCTTTCTCAATTAAATTCCAAAAATTTTGTTCAGGACTTCCAAAATCTCTTGGAATATACATGTGATTGTAAACAGAAAAACCAGTAGCACCCCATTTTACAGTTGAGTCAAAGTAGGGTGATTTTCTAATTTGCGTACCAAAACCAAAATTTTTTTTTGACATATTTGCTCAATATCAGCCTAAATCATTTACTACAAATAAAAAATAGCCCTTTAAGGACAATTAAAAATGAGAAAGAGTCTAATTTATTTAAAATTGTTCAGATTCAGTTGAACCTGCCATTGCTGTAGTTGAACTTTTTCCACTACTAATCGTATTAGAAACCGCATCAAAATAGGATGTTCCAACTTCTCTTTGGTGTTTAACACTTGTGTAACCATCTTTTTCACGAGCAAATTCTTGTTGTTGAATTCTTGAGTATGCAGTCATGCCTTCTTTTTTATATTTTTCTGCTAATTCAAAAATTGCAATATTTTGAGTATGAAATCCAGCTAGAGTAATAAATTGAAATTTATAACCCATTTTACTAATTTCCAATTGGAATGAAGAAATTTCTTTATCGTTTAAATGTTTTTTCCAGTTAAACGATGGAGAACAATTATATGCTAAAAGTTTACCAGGAAATTTTTCATGTATAGCATCAGCAAATTTTTTGGCCTCCTCAAGATTTGGTGTTGCTGTTTCACACCAAATTAAATCTGAATATGGAGCGTAAGCTAGCCCTCTTGAAATGGCTTGATCGATTCCAGCTTTCACATAATAAAAACCTTCAGGTGATCTTTCACCTGTCATGAATGGTTTGTCATTTTCATCATGATCATTAGTAATTAATTTTGCGGCATTAGCATCGGTTCTTGCTAAAATAATTAATGGAACATCTGCTATATCAGCAGCTAGTCTTGCTGCTTTTAAATTTTTAACCATTGTACCAGTCGGCACAAGTACTTTTCCACCCATATGACCACACTTTTTTTCACTTGCTAATTGGTCCTCGAAATGAACTCCAGCTGCACCAGCTTTAATAAATTTTTTTGCAAGTTCAAATACATTTAAAGGCCCTCCAAAACCAGCCTCACCATCTGCAATGATTGGCAACATGTAATCAACTTTATTTTTATCATCCATGTCACCATCATTTAATTCCATATGTTGAATTTGATCTGCTCTAATTAAAGCGTTATTCATTGACTCAACTAATTTTGGTGCACTGTCATATGGGTATAAAGATTGATCAGGATACATTTCGCCTGCACTATTTGCATCTGCTGCTACTTGCCATCCACTTAAATAAATTGCTTTCAAACCTGCTTTTGCATGTTGAACAGCGTGGTTTCCAGATAAAGACCCTAAAGTATTAATATAATTTTCTGTATTTAACAATTTCCAGAGTTTTTGAGATTGCTGTTTACACATTGAATATTCAATTTTAATAGATCCTCTAAGTCTCTTCACATCTTCTGATGTATAATCTCTTTTAATTCCTGCAAATCTTTTTAAATCATATGAAATTTTTTCTGCACCCATTGTAGCTGTCCTTTTAAATGTTATTATTTAGAGAAGTATTAAAGAAAATCGAATTTAGTTAAATGAATTAATTGCTGTCGTTAAGTGTCTCAGCTAGATCTTTCATTCCACTAGAACCCCAATCACAATGATCGTCTCTCATGTAGATGCCTCTGCTGTTGTGTTTAGCAACATCTTCATGCTTGATGATTTGAGCTTCATTTTCAGTGTTTTTTAATTTTTTATCCATGTAAATTTTATAATTTACAACATTTACAAAATATATAAAAAAGATTAAAAAGCTTGTAAATTAAAGAAAAAAATTGTAAAAATAAATTTACTAAATTTACAAATAGAAAATATGAGTCAATTAAATCTCAAAATTGGTCCAAAAATTAAGGCTTTTCGAAGACAATTAGGTTTACAAGCCAATAAACTCGCAGAAGAATTGAACATTTCCCCGAGTTATCTGAATCTCATTGAGGGCGGAAAAAGAAAGATTGACGGAGATCTTCTTTTAAAAATTTGTGAAAAACTAAATATTGAACTTTCTCAATTAACATCAAAGTCAGATATAAATTTAGAAAATACTTTATCTGAAATTTTGGATGATAAATTATTTGAAGATTTAGATATATTGGGCCCAGAAGTAAAAGATCTTGTTGGAACAAATCCAAAAATAGGTAAAGCAATCGTTAGACTTGGTGACATTCTTAAAAAAAAAGATCATGAAATGATTAACAAAATCGAAACAATATCTGGTAAAATTGTAGACAATAGAAAAAATTCTTTTCCAGGCGAAGTCATTTCAGATTTTCTACAAGAAAATAGAAATTATTTTCCTAAACTTGAAGAATTTGCTAACAAAGTTTTTGAAAAAGTTCAAAAAAATAATCGAACAAGATATATTGCTTTATGTGATTACTTAAAATCAGCATATGACATTAAAGTCATAGATATAATTCCTGAAGAAGATAAACCTTTTTCCAAAATTTATAAAAAAAATAAAAAAGAATTATTATTAAGTGATTACAGTTCTCTAGAAACAAAAAAACTTCATGCAGCTGCTCAAATAGCCCAAGAAGGTGCAAATAAAGAAATAGAAGAATATTTATCTAGTTTTACATTTCCATCTGATGAATCAAAAAAATTGACAAAAGTAGCTTTACTAAATTATTGTGGTGCAGCAATTTTAATGCCTTACAAATTGTTTCACACAGAAAGTAAAAAACTTAAATACGATTTAGAATTACTGCAAAATACTTTTGCAACTTCATTTGAACAGGTTGCACATAGAGTGACATGTCTACAAGATCCGAAATTACCTGGAATTCCATTTCATTTTTTAAGAGTTGATATGGCAGGAAATATCTCTAAACGATTTTCATTATCAGGTATTGAGATACCAAGATATGGAGGAGCATGTCCCAGGTGGAATGTTTATTCAGCTTTAACAAGACCAGGTGTAATTCAAGCAGCAGTTAGTAAAATGACTAACGGAGAAAAGTATGTTTGTATTGCAAGAACAGTTGAAAAAGGAATAGGAAGATTTGGTCAATCTAAAAGCATTTTATCCATAGGTCTTGGATGTGAAGCTAAATATGCAAAAGATTTTGTTTATACTGAAAATATAAATATTAATGATAAATCTACAGAAATACCAATAGGTGTATCATGTAGAACTTGTGATAGATTAGATTGTTCTCAAAGAGCCTTTCCTCCTTTGCATAAAAAATTTGATGTCGATATTAATTCAAGGGGTGTTTCAGTTTATGTTGGTGATAAAAACTCTTAAACTTTCTACTAAATGATTAAATTTATTATTCCAGCTGTTATTGTTTTTTTAATTGTTTTATTTTGGGAAAAAATAAATGAATTAATCCGTAAAAAATTTAATTTTTCATTAAATTATATATTAGTTATTGCTACATTATTGTTAGTTTTTGTCATTTATTTATTAGTTAAAAATTAATTTATGGATTTAATTGATTTTTCTGATGTTATACTAAGTGAGTCTGATGGTGTTTTTACTCTAAAAAATAATAACACCACCTTAGGTTTTGTTAGATTTAACAATAAAGGAGAAGTTGAATATATCTTTGTAAATCCTATTTTTAGAAAGAAAAACTTAGCAAAAAAACTTTTGAAATTAGTAAAAGAAAAAACCCATAAAAAACTAATCTTTCAAAAACCAATAAGCCCACTCGGCTTGAAATTATTAAAGTCTATAGAGAAATGGAACTAAAGGTTAATTTTTTTTACTTTTAGTTTTTGTTTCAATACCAAGTTTTTTACTGTGTCTAAGTCTCATAACCACAATTGCTATAGCAATTAATAATATTGCGACAGACTCGTAAACTAGCGCACTTGGATCCATTTCTTTACCTTGTAATATTATAAATCTTGACAGAGCTGTGATAGCAATTAACAATGGAAGTGTAATTCGAATTGATTGTTCATCCCAAAACACTCTAACCATGGCCATAACTTCTAGATAAAGAAACATTAATAATAAATCAGCAAGTGTAACTGACTTAGCATTGTACATATTGATCATCTCAATAAACACAGCAATAATTGTGCTAACTAAAATTATTACTAATAAACCAAGTTGTAAGTGTTTAATTAAATCTTTCATTACTTTTTTTCTTTTTTAGTAAAGGGCAACCATTTTTCCCAAGGTGTTTTATCTGGTCCATCATATTTAATGTCATATGAATTATTAGAATTTAAAACTTCTATTCCTTTTGAAAAGACAAACATAAAAACTACTACAAAAAAAATTGCCATGATTTTAAAAGGATCAAAATTTTTTGTTCTAAAAACACTCGCAGATTTTTCTTCAGCTCTATGAAACTGTTTGAAAGTCATATATACTGCAAAAATTAAACCTATATGAGCTATATAAAGACCTGCCCAGCCAAAAGCAAAAGTTGTATAAGAAAAAATGTATAGGCTGAAAACAGTAGTCCAAATAAAACTTAAAACTAGAAGTATCTGCAGTCTTACAGATCTTGGAAGAGCTCTTAAATCATTTTTACTATCATCAAAAAGTATATTTGCGCTTTCTTTCATCCAATCTTTCAAATTTTGCATCATTCCTATATAAAGATTTTATTATAAAATGAAAGTTAATAAAGATACGCATATTAAGCATATTAGATTTGATAAATAAAGAATTTCTATAAATATTAAATGTTATAAGTTTGTCAAATGGTCACTGATAAAATTAAAAAATTTAAACCGAGAATCAAAGCTAGAATTAGAAAAAATAGGCAAATTATTAGTAAAAAAATTGATAATTTTTTTGATTGGGTTAAAGGTGCAGAACTTGTTGAGCTAAAAAAATGTAATACATTAGAAGATCCGGTGAGACCAGAATTAGATAATGTATTTAGAAGAAGCTATGGTCGAAAAATTTTTGGTGTTAAATATAAAAATGAAATTTATGCGGTTATGTGCTTTGCCTTTACTAATCAAATACCAAAATCTGTTGATGAGCTAGATAAATTAAGTCACGATGCATATTTACAAAGTGCTCAACGAGATCAAAATATAGGAAAAATTGCAGTTGCATATACCGTCTGGTCAAAAAAAAAAGGTGGAGGAAAATTAATTGTTAATGAAGTTTTTAAAAGAATTAAAAAATCTAATCATCTTAATAGGTTAGTGACTTTATCACCTTTAACTGAAATGGCGACAAAATTTCATAGCACTAATGGTGCCGAACTCGTACAAGTTAACGAAAGTACTCAAAATTTTGAATATAAGATTATAAAATAAATGTCTAAATTAATTATTTTTTTATTTATAATTTTAAATTATAACACTTCTTCAGCTACAATGAAAAATAAACCTTATCACCATTTACCTGACGGAACATTTAGAAATCCAGAAGGTTCTCCCATGAGATCAGAAAAAATAAAATTTTCATACTCACAATTCACTAAAGAAAAAAAAAAAATTGATATGACGGTTCCTAAAGATCACGTCATAGATAAAGATATGGTATTAGCTAATTTAGAAAAGTTCAAAAATGATGATTATATTGCTTGGATTGGACATGCTACATATTTGATTAAATTAGGTGATACAACAATTATTACCGATCCTGTTTTTTCAAAAAATGCAGGTCCATTAATTTTCGGCCCAGATAGGTATACCGACCCAGCTTTAAAACTTAACGAAATTCCAAAAACTAACATTCTTTTATTAACTCATAATCATTATGATCATCTCGATACATCTACAATTAGAAAGTTTCCTTTTAAAGACACTAAGGTACTCGTTCCTTTAAAACTTAAAAAATATTTCAAAAGATATAAAGATGTAAATGAAATGGATTGGTATGATGAAATCAAAATTAATGAAGAGTTAAAAATAACTTTTCTTCCAGCTGTTCATTGGTCAAAAAGAAACTTAACAGATACTAATAAAACTCTTTGGGGCAATTTTTTAATTGATTATAAAGGAAAAAAAATTTTATTTGCTTGTGATACAGGTTATGGAAATATTTATAAGAAATTAGGAAACACATATGGGCCTATAGATTTAACCATGATCAATATAGGTGCTTATGATTTTAGGCCGATGTTCGATAAATCCGTTTATCACACCACTCCTGAAGAGGCTCTTGAAGTAGCAAAAGACTTAAAGAGCAAAAAAGTTTTAGGTATGCATTGGGGAACTTTTGTACTGTCACTAGAACCAATTATGGAACCTCCAATAAGATTTAAAAACAGCGCTGAAACATATGGTTATAAAAAAGAAGATGCAATGATTTTTAAGATTGGCCAAATATCTCCATTAAAAGAGATAATTAACTAATTGTTTTAAAACAATTTAAAAAATATAATTTATATTTATGTCAAAAAAAAATTTAAGAAACATGATTGGCTATGGATCTAAAGGCAAAGAGATATCTTGGCCAAATAATGCGAAGTTGGCTCTTCAAATAGTCTTAAATTATGAAGAAGGGGGAGAAAATTGTGTTTTAAATGGAGATAAATATTCTGAAACTTTTTTATCAGAAATTATTGGTGCTAAAGCTATTAAAGGAAGACATATCAGCATGGAAAGTATTTATGAGTATGGTTCAAAAGCAGGTTTTTGGAGATTGGATAAATTATTCAAAGAAAAAAAAGTTCCAGTTACAATTTTTGGAGTTGGACTTGCGTTAGAGCAAAACCTCGAAATATGTGAGGCTATTAAAAAAGGAGACTACGAAGTTGCGGCGCATGGATATCGTTGGATTGATTATCAAGATGTAAAAAAAACTGTTGAAAAAAAACATATGCAACAAGCCATTAAAACTATTACAAATATTTTTGGCTCAAGGCCTCTTGGATGGTACACGGGAAGATGTAGTCCCAATACTAGAGATTTAGTTTTTGATGAAGGTGGATTTTTATATGATAGTGATAGTTATAGTGATGATCTTCCATATTGGGAAAAAAGAGGTAAGAAAAAACAACTTATTATCCCCTACACATTGGATAATAATGATATGAGATTTGCAACAAACCAAGGATTTAATACTGGTGATCATTTTTATAATTATCTAAAAGATAGTTTTGATGTTTTGTACGAAGAGGGTAAGACGAGTCCAAAAATGATGTCGGTTGGTTTACATTGCAGATTAATTGGAAGACCAGGAAGAATTCAATCATTAAAAAAATTTTTAGACTATGTTTTGAAATTTGATGATATATGGATATGTAAACGGGAAGACATAGCAAAACACTGGATTAAGAATTACTCATAAATGAAAGAAAAAATTATTTTTACAAATGGATTAATTGATCTTGCTCAACCAAGATTAGGAACTAAAGTAATTTTTAGAACCGATGACTTTTTTGCCTCTGCAAACAGAATAATAAGTCCGACTGAACCTGTTTTTAAAGTAGGATTATTCGATAAACATGGAAAATGGATGGATGGATGGGAATCTAGAAGAAAAAGAATAGAAGGTCATGATTATATAATTCTTAAACTTGGTAAACCAGGAACTATTAAAAAGGTAGATGTTAATACCTCTCATTTTAATGGCAATCAACCTGCAATGGTTTCAATAGAAGGCGTAAATTCAACTTCTAATAAAATAAATCAATTAAAATGGCAGCCATTACTTTCAAAGAAAAAAACTAAAGCTAATAGACATCATTATTTTACAGTTAATAGTAATAAAATATTTACCCACATAAAATTTAACATTTTTCCAGATGGCGGTGTTGCGAGACTTAGATTGTATGGCTCCATAGCTAAATCTGATAAATTAAAGAATAAGAAAACTAATCTTGCATCTTTATTAGATGGAGCATCAGTTATTGCTTGTAACAATGAACATTTTGGAAAAGCAGAAAACATACTAGCTCCTGGTAAAGCAAAAAATATGGGTGATGGCTGGGAGACTAGAAGGCGAAGAATTAAAGGAAATGATTGGTTAATTTTAAATTGTATTGACGGAAGTTTTATTGATAAAATTGAAATTTCAACACATCATTTCAAAGGAAATTTTCCTAGTCATTGTTCTTTACAAGCTGCATACTTATCGTCGAAAAGTTCACAACACATTGTAAATTCTTCAAATAAATGGAAATATTTATTAAAAGATACAAAATTGTCAGCTAACAAAACACATATATTTAAAAATTTTTTGATGAAAAAGGAAAAAATTAATCATATTAAAATTAATATATTTCCTGATGGCGGTATCTCAAGATTTAGAATTTTTGGTAAAAAGATATGACAAATTTGATTATAAAACCAAAATCGATTACTAAAGAAAATTTCAAAAAATTTGGTGACATGATAACAACCTCAGACCTCAAGCCACTCGAAATAAATAATGGATATGCAAAGAGATATGATGGAATTGCAAAACTTGATACTAAAAAAGACAATGGTGAGTCTACGATTAGTATTTTTTCTGCTCTTAAAAGATCTTTTCCAATGAAAGTCGATATGATGGAAAAACATCCTTTAGGTAGTCAAGCTTTTATACCAATGAAAGAAACTACATTTTTGTCATTTGTAGCACCTGAAGGTAGTAAACCTGATTTGTCAAAAGTTGAATCATTCATAATTCCAAAAGGAATTGGAGTTAATTACAATCCTGGAGTTTGGCACTTTCCATTAATATCCACAGAAAATATGAATTTCTTAGTTGTAGACAGAAAGGGTGAAGGGGACAATCTTGTAATACATGATTTAGAAAAAGAAAACATCACTATTGATTTTCAAATTTAATGACCGACATTACTATTCTTGGAATATTTGTAGCAGACATTAGTTTTTCAGGAGATAAAATTCCAATAGAGGGTGAAACTATTCTTGGCGATAGTTATAATGTAGGACCAGGTGGAAAAGGATGTAATCAAGCAATAGCTATTTCAAGATTAGGGGGAAAAGTTAATTTTATTTCAAAAATAGGTAATGATGAATATGGCAAACTCGCAATAAATAATCTTAAGAAAGATAATATAAATACATCTAATATTATTATTTCAAAAAAACATAAAACTGGTGTTGCTGGAATACATGTTGATGCCAATACAGGAAAAAATGCGATAACTGTAGTTAGAGGAGCACCTTCAAGTTTAACTAGAGAAGAAATTGATACTAACAAAATCAAAAAATCAAAAATATTTTTAACGCAATTAGAAGTACCGTTAGATGTAACTTTACATTGTTTAAAAGCAGCTAAAGAAAATGGATTAATTAATATTTTAAATCCAGCTCCAGCATGTAAATTAAACAATGAATTTTTCAAATTAGTTGATTATTTCACCCCAAATGAGACTGAAGCAGAGTTTTATACTGATATAAAAATTATTAATGAAGCTGATGCAAAAAAAAGTGCATTAAAACTCATTAAAATGGGAATAAAAAATGTAATAATAACGTTGGGAGAAAAAGGATTATTTTTTTCTAATGGTACAGAAAACATCTATATTAAAGCAACTCAAGTTAAAGCAATAGATACAACTGGTGCAGGAGATGCTTTCAACGGAGGTTTTACATTAGCCTTACTTAAAAAAAAAAAAATTAAGGAATGTTTAGAATTTGCTAATAGAGTTGCTGGACTATCAACTACTAAATTAGGTGCAGGAGACTCTATGCCTATCTTAAATGAATTAAATTAAAAGTAAAAAAAAGCCCACCAATTAAAATTGATGGGCTTTAATATAAGATCTAATTATTTTTTAGATATAGCTAAGTGAACTACAGCACCTAAAGATGCTCCAATTATCCAAGCATATCCTCCTCCGCCACCTAAGTTAGAGAAGAAATCACCTAAACCTAAAATTAGGATGTTTGGCCATACTGTACCTACAGCAATATAGCCTGAAAGAACCCAAGCTAAAATTGCTTTATGGTTAAATCCACCATTGTAATGATATTTAGCTTTTGGACTAGCATCAAACAATGCATTTACATCTAATCTTTCTTTTTTGATAACATAGTAATCCACTATCATAATACCAAATACTGGTGCAAGAATTGCTCCAAGGGTATTAACAAATGGAAATAGTCCCATTTGAGTAATAACAGCAACCCACATACCACCAATAACAAAACCAAAACCAGCAGTTATTAATCCACCAATTTTAAAATTGATTTTACTTGGCATTAAATTTGCTAAGTCATACGCAGGAGGTATAAAGTTAGCAACCATGTTAATTCCTACTGTTGCAGCAAAAAATGCAAATGCAGCAATAATAGTTAATCCTAAGTTGTCTACTTTAGCGACCATATCTGTTGGACTTGCAACATATTCACCAAAAATTGCGATGGTTCCACCAGTAATCATTAAAGTAATGAAAGAAAACAAGATTACGTTTCCTACTAAACCCCATAGGTTACCTTTTCTCATTTCATTTTCATTTTTAACAAATCTAGCAAAGTCTCCAAAGTTAATTACCACAGCTGCAAAATATCCAACCATGATTGAAAACACAGCTAGGAAAGCTCCAAATGATCCTAAACCTTCAAAACCACCTGTTCTTTCTCCACCGGAAAATATAGCTCCAACTTCTGAAAACAATCCTCCACCAGCTTTAGCCCAGATTACTAGCATTAATAAAATCATCACAGCATAAACGGCAGGTCCTGCAAAGTTTAAGAATCTTTTTACAAGATCTACACCTTGCCAGAATAAGTAAACTTGAAATCCTGATACAAATATAAATGAAACCCACATTACACCTGTCATTCCTAAGAACATCTCTGTACCTGCGTTTCCAGTAATACCCGTGATCAAAAGAGCTACAGCAGTTGATGCCGCATATGTTTGAGCTCCATACCAAAACATTGCAACCAGACCTCTGGCCATTGCTGGAAAGTTTGCTCCAAAAACACCCATACTTACACGAGCGAATACCGGATATGGAATTCCATGTTTTACACTTGGTTTACCTGAGAGGTTGACTAGCCACATTATAAAAAATCCTGCAAGAATTAATGCAGCAAATACAGCCCAACCGTTTAGCCCTGAAGCTAAAAATAAAGACGCTGCCAAAGTATATCCAAATAAACTTTGTACATCGTTTGCCCATACGTTAAAGATTTCAAACCATCCCCAATTCTTTTTATTCGATGGAGTTGGTGCCAAATCCGCATTGTAGAGCGATTTTGATTTACTCATATTATCTCTCCTATTTATTTACATTTAAGTAATTTAAAAGAGAGCGTAATCATTGTTACAGTTAAGTAAAACAATAAATAATTTAAAGTTTTAAAATTAATGTTTTAATATAAGGCTTAATTAAGACAAACCTATTTTGAACAGTTCTAATTCGCAGATATTATAAATTATTAATCGTTCCAACCACTAACAGCTTTTACTTCAAGATATTCTTCTAAACCTAATTTTCCAGCTTCACGACCAATACCTGAATGTTTATAACCACCAAATGGCGCATCAGGTGCTAGACCAGCACCATTAATATCAACCATTCCAGATCTAAGTTTTCTTGCAACACGGTTTGCTTTTTTTTGATCTTGTGTTTGTATAAAATTTAAAAGTCCATAAGGAGTGTCATTTGCAATCTTGATTGCTTCTTCTTCAGTTT
>JGI20155J14468_10002170_pt1 | contig 14651 bp, 10 predicted proteins | sample COG_05_FD_14468 | JGI IMG/M metagenome (IMG submission 14468) | reverse complement strand
TTTGCCACCACCTGCAGAAACAACGGTTGTAGACATTATTGTCGAAAGTGAATTGCACACGATTTTGGAGGCTGCGGTGATCGCTGCAGATCTGGCTACGACGTTGAGTGGAGAAGGTCCATTCACGGTTTTTGCTCCAACGGATGCGGCATTCGAAGCGCTAATGGCGGCTTTCGGAGTTACAGCTGAAGAACTTCTCGAATATCCAGAATTGACGAATGTACTGTTGTATCATGTCGTAGCTGGTCAGGCGCTAGCGGCAGACTTGTCGGATGGCCAAGAAATCACCACGTTGTTGGATGCCGATGTTGTGGTCTCCATTACGGCTGATGGTGTGTTCATCAATCAGGCTCAGGTAATAGTGGCCGATGTAACAGCCGGCAACGGTGTAGTGCATGTAATTGATGCGGTATTGTTGCCGCAAACTCCACCGTCCAACACGGTAGTGGACATCATCGTCAACTCGGATGATCATACATTGCTCGAAGCCGCAGTGATAGAAGCCGGTTTGGTGGAAGCTTTGAGCGGTGAAGGCCCATTCACGGTGTTCGCTCCAAACGATGCTGCTGTGGTGGCTTTGACAGAAGCCTTGGGGATTACCGCTGAGGAGTTATTGGCGTTGCCCAACCTCGGTGAGATTTTGCAGTACCACGTCGTAGGAGCTTCTGCTTACGCGGCTGATTTGTCGGACGGACAAATGATTACAACCCTCTTAGGTGAGGATGTTACGGTATCCATCACAGCCGAGGGCGTCATGATCAACAATGCCATGGTTATTGTTGCGGACATCGCAGCCGACAACGGTGTTGTGCATGTTATCGATGCGGTACTTCTTCCACCGACAGCGAATGCGGTAAACGAAGCGGATCAACTGGCGGTAATGGTCTACCCAAACCCTGCGGGCGAAGGCGAATTGAACATCCGCGGTAATTGGAATGCGGGTGCGTTGATTCAAGTGTGGGACGGCGCCGGACGCCAAGTAGCAGAGACTACGGCGAACCAATCATGGGAACGGCTTTCAACGCAAACATGGAACGCTGGTCTCTACATCGTTCGGGTGACCGAAGGTGCTTACAGCGTGAATAAGATGTTTCTGGTTAATTGATTCTCAGACCGATTGACTGATGAACGGGCGATCCCCTCAGGGTTCGCCCGTTCTTTTTTGCCCTCAACTTTCGATGATCGATGAAGCGCTAGTGAAGGATATCGCGGAGCGCGTCGTCTAGGGCTGGATGGGAAAAGGCAAAGCCGGCAGCCACGACTCGCTCGGCTCGCACCTTCTGCGATGCAAGGACCACGGAGGCCATTTCACCGAAGACCAATCGCAATGCCCAAGCTGGGACAGCCGGTGCCCAAAATGGTCGCTTACAGGCATGCGCCAAGGACTTGCTTAATGCGTAATTCGTCACGGGATGAGGGGCGACCGCGTTGAAAATGCCACTCACGGTTTTTTCTTCGGCTGCCCAAAGAAACATATCGGCAAGGTCTTCAATGTGGATCCACGATTGCCATTGCTTTCCTGATCCTACAGCAGATCCTAGGCCCAAACGGAAGATCGGCAGAAGCTTTCCCAACATCCCACCGTCTTCAGCTAAAACCAATCCAATGCGGAGTCGGACCGTACGCAAGCCCATGGATTCAAAAGTTTCTACACCGGATTCCCATTGTTGAACTACATCGCTTAAAAATCCCGTTGCTGCAGGAGAGGTCTCCGTTAATTCTTCCTTGCCGGAGGGGTAGATACCGATGGCACTTGCGCCAATACAGACTTCAGGACGGTCTTTTTCGTTGAGTTGGGCGATGTGGGAATGGAGCAGAGCGGAGGTCTTGGTCCGGCTGTCGAGGATTGCTCGTTTGCTCGAAGGCGTCCAGCGCTGGGCCACAGGGGCTCCAGCCAGGTGAATTACCGTGTGCACGTCCTTGAGCGCTTCGGCGTCCATCGTTCCCTCATCGGGGTTCCAACGATAGAATGTGACACCGGAGATGCTGGAGGATGCAGGGCGACGAGTTAAAATATGCACGCGTTCGCCGCGCGCCACCAGTTTTTGGATGATCCGCTGACCAACCAATCCGGTTCCACCTGTTATGAGATACGCTGCCTTCATGTGAATTGAAACAACCCTTGGTGAGGTTTTGTTGTTTCCCTAGAGAATGTTGTACTTTCCATCTTTACGCAATAGTATGAACAGACCTTTACGACTTTACCAAACAGTTTTCTCGCTGCTCATATTCCTCGTGGGGAGTGCAGTTGAATCAACCAGTCAAACTCCCTGCGAAGGTGGGTTTGCAGACGGATTTCCATGCGATCGAATGGAGCTTCTTTCTTCCATGAGCAACGCAGATCTGATGGGGACGGGTGCCAATGATATATGGGGATGGACGGACCCGGAGACGGGCGTGGAGTATGCCTTGGTAGGGGAGCGCCAAGGATTGGCTATGGTGGACTTGAGCGATCCGATCAATCCCGTCTTGGTGGCCTTCATGGAAACGCAAACATCCAGCAGCACCTGGCGTGATATGAAAGTCTATTCGGATCATGTGTATGTCGTTTCGGAGGCCAATGGCCATGGGTTGCAGGTGCTTGATTTGAACCAATTGCGTGATTTAACCTCGTTTCCAACGACGCTTTTGCCGACGACATGGATTTCCAGCTTTTCCGATGCGCACAATGTTGTGATTGACGAGGAATCGGCCATGCTGTATGCGGTTGGGACCAATTTGGCAGGCGGAGGAATCGTAGCGTATGACATCAGTAACCCTGCTAACCCTATTTTGATGGGGGATTACAGTGAGGCGGGATATACCCACGATGCGCAAGGAGTGGTGTATAACGGTCCGGATACCGACTATGCGGGAAAGTCGATGTTGTTTTGCGCAAATGCCAATAAGTTGGCTATTCTGGATGCGACGGACCCCTCTGACATTGCCTCGGTGAGCATCACGAATTATGATTATTCCTATACCCACCAATGCTGGCTCACGGAGGATCACCGGTATTTGATGTTGGGCGATGAATTGGATGAGCAAAACCAAGGGATGAACACGCGAACCTTGATTTTTGATGTAGCTGATTTGTCCAATCCCGTGCTAATTGGTGAACATTTCTCAGATTTACAGGCGATCGATCACAACCAATACGTGGTGGGCAACTTGCTGTTCCAGGCCAACTATCGGGCGGGATTGCGCATGCTTGAATTGACGGATGTAGCTGCGGGTGAGCTGACGGAAATCGCCTATTTTGATGTGGACCCGAACAGCAATGCGGCGCAATTTTCGGGGTCGTGGTCAACCTATCCCTATTTCGAGTCGGGTATTGTGGTTGTGACATCCATTGACGAAGGCATTTACGTGGTTCGGCCCCAATTCATTGAAGTGGAAATCATTGATCCGGAGATTTGTGTGGAGGAGGAGTTGGTGGTCTATGCCGAGGTCTTGGGAGGTTTCTTGCCCCCCTTTACACTTTCCATCCCAGACCTGCCTGATGGCGCCGCGTTGGTGGATTTCCAGACAGAAATGGATGGCCCGGGAAGTTTTGTCTTTTCGATTTCTGGCCTAAATGGTCTGAGCGGAACGAACAGCCTGACCATCGAATTGGCATCAGAACTCAATACGGTGACGCAGCACTTTGTTTTTTCAGTGGACCCTGGTTCCATTTGGTACGCCGATTTGGACGGCGATGGGTATGGAAACCCGGAGTCTCCGGTGAACTCCTGCGCTATGCCATCGGGCTATGTGCAGAATGCGGAGGACTGCAATGATGCTTCCTCTGTCGTCTACCCGGGTGCACCGGGGACCGGTCAAGGGTTGGACAATGATTGCAACGGAGTGATTGATGCTGCTGAAGAGTTGGGCTGTCCGGGGGACTTCAACTCAGATGGAGCCATCTCTTCTGTTGCCGATCTCTTGGTGTTCCTCGGTGAATTTGGGTGTGAGGTGAATTGCGCAGCGGACTTTGACGGCGATGGCGTGGTCGTTATCAATGACCTGTTGGGGTTCCTTGCCGTGTTCGGAGACGGGTGTCCAGATTGATTAAGGCTGAGGCACGCCTGCTTTATCGGTCTTCACCGTTTTCCTCCTTGCCGTCTTCACCTTGCTGGCTTTGTTGCTCAACCATCCGTGCATAGGGGCCTCCGGCGCTGGCGAGTTCATTGGGATGCCCAGATTCGACCACTTGTCCTGCATCCAATACCAGCACATGGTCCGCACCTCGAATACTGCTAATTCTATGGCTAACGAGCAAGACGGCTGATTCTTTGCCCTGCTTCCGAATCGAATTGAGGATGGTCTCTTCCGTTTCCGTGTCAACAGCAGAAAGGCAATCATCGAGGATCAGCAATTGTGGACGGCGAATGAATGCTCGAGCGATCGAGATCCGTTGCTTTTGACCTCCACTCAAATTGACACCCCGCTCTCCAAGTAGGGTTTGATAGCCTTTCTGAAACCCCTCGATGTTGTGGGCGACGTGCGCTTCAAGCGCAGCAGCTTTGACGTCATTGAGCGAAGCGTCACCTCCTTCAATGCCAAATGCAATGTTGTTTTGAATCGTATCGGAAAACAAAAAAACATCCTGAGGGACGTAGCCGCATAGGGAGCGAAAAGATGTGAGGTTCCATTCTGGAAGCGACTTGCCGTTGATGCGAATTTCACCTGATTCAGGGTCAAAGATGCGCATGGCCAGCTGGGCAAGGGTAGATTTCCCGCTTCCTGTCCGCCCTGTAATAGCGACGATCTGACCAGGCTTGATGGTAAAGCTGACATCTTTTGCCGCTGCGATTCCAGTTTCAGGGTACGTGAAGCTGACCTTATCAAAGGTGATTTCCTCCAACTTATCAGCGGAATAAGCCGTTTCACTCGGAGCCGATTGAATCACCGGTGTCGCCTCCATGAAGGCATTGATCCGCTTCATTGAGGCTTCAGCCTTTTGAACGAGTGAGGTTACCCAGCCTACGGAAGCAAAGGGCCAAGTGAGCAAGTTGACGTAAAAGACAAACTGAAATACATGCCCGATTTCCAATTCTCCGGCGATGACCCGCTGGCCACCGACATAAATGGTCAGAATGGTGCTCAGCCCCACCAGCATTACAATGATGGGCATGAACAGCGCCTCAGTTTTGACCAGTTTGAGCGCGTTCATTTTGTACAAATCAGCCGCCTCGGTGAACCGCTCTGTGGCGTCGTGTTCGCGTTGAAATGACTTGAGCACACGGATGCCTGCGATGTGTTGTTGAACAAACGTACTCAGGCCACTTTGCTGCCGTTGCACGGCCTCACTTTGACGATTGATGCGCGTGCTGACCAGGTAAATGCCTACAGACATCAAGGGCAAGGGCAGAAGCGCAAAGAGCGTTAACTGCCAGTCGATGTAGACCATGACGCCTACGACGAGAAAAATCAGCATGGTCAGGTTGAGCGTGTACATAATGGCCGGACCGAGGTACATGCGAACCTTGCTCACATCCTCGCTGATTCGATTCATGAGATCTCCCGTGTCATTTGCCTTGTAGAATGAGGCGTCCAACCGCTGGTATTGATCAAAGATTTTGCCCTTGAGGTCAAACTCAATCCTCCTCGACATCACAATAATGGTTTGCCGGGTAAAAAACAGAAAAATCCCTTTGATGAGGTAGGCCAACAAAAAAAGTCCCGCTTGCCAAAGTGCCAATTGCTTCATCCACGCAAGGGCATTGTCTTTGGATGCGATCAATGAGATTTCAGCATCCGGCGCAAAGACGGAACTGATCCAGCGCAAGGAAGGCGGGAGATCCATCCGAATGGGCTCTGAAAAAAGAGCCTCTTCCTTCGCTCCTTCGCGCAAGGGTTCTAACACTGCAGAATCCATGTCTTTCAGGGCATTGACTCCTTCGCCTATGAGCGATGGGGCGTAGACCGCGAACACATTCGTCAAGAAAATAAACACAACACCTCCAAGCAGCAGTTGCGGATACCTTTTGATGAGGCTGTTCAGTTTCCATAACTCGCGCATGCCTTGTTCAGAAATTAAAGTTCCATGTCACCGATGGAATAATGGGGAACAAACTCACTTGGTTGGCTTTCAGATCTAACGTGCCTGAACTTAAATCTCCTTCATTGGAGAAAAATATAAAATAAGGGTTCATCCGATTGTACACATTGTAGAAACCAAACGTCCAGCTTGATTCCGCGCGAAGGTCGCGCCTTTTTTTGGATTTGCTTCGGTCGGGAGTGAGGGTTGCGCTGATGTCAGCTCGGTGATATGCAGCCATCCGGTAACCGTTGCGCGCTCCGTATACATCGGTGATGCGTCCTTCAAAAAGATACCGCTGTACCGGCAGGGTCAGGGAATTTCCTGTCGCATAAACAAATGCACCTCCCATCCTCCACCGCTTATTGATGGTCCAATCGAGGACAACGCTTAAATCGTGTCGGCGGTCATATTTCGCCGGAAAATCCAGTCCATTGTTCAACTCATCGAATTGGCGTTCGGTCTTGCTCCAGGTGTATCCAATCCAACCGGTCAGGCGTCCTTCCCGTTTTTTGACGAACGTCTCCAGTCCATATGACCAGCCGTCTCCAAAGACCAGGTTGTTGTCTACGTTGTTGCCGATGTTATCCTCAGGGCTCGTGTTTTCCCCATAGGCAACCAAGTTTTCCAGTTCTTTCCAGTAGCCCTCAATCGACGCTTCCCATTGGCTGTCCTTTCCCAGGGTTTGGAAGTAGCCTAAACTGGCTTGCCTGCCCCATTGCGGGTTGACGCGATCGGAGCTGGGAATCCAGATGTCCCCGGGCAACGAACTCGTGCCCAACGAGGTCAGGTGGACGTACTGGTAATTTTCGCTGTAACCGGCCTTGATGCTCGACCGTGGGCCACTGGTAATCCGGACGGCCAAACGCGGCTCCCAGCCTTTGTAAAACTTCACGAGTTCACCAGCCTCGTACACAACGGGACTTTGGGACTGAATCCCGGGTGCATCAAGTGGGTAGCGCGTAAACGGTCCGACATGCCAAAACCCCGACCACCTCAATCCTGCATGGAGTCGGACCTTTTCCGTAAGATCCACATCATCCTGAAGGTAAACCGCTGCCTCGTGGCTGAATGTTTGTTCTGAGGCACCCGTATCGAACTCTGTATCTCCGCTGCGGGCCGTGAAGTCAGTGGGAATAAAATCATGATGCACATAGTCGATTCCCGCCTTGATACTGTGCCGGAGGTTGGGGTAATAACTCCACTCTGTTCGGCCCGCCAAATCCTTGATTCCGCTTTCAAAACCGAACTGGAACTCATCTTGACCGGCTAAAAACGAAAATGTGTACTCTGAATACGTCGCTCCTACATTCAGGAACATGCGGTCATTGAGGATGCGATTCCACCGCAGAGAAGCCATGGTGTTTCCCCATGGAATTTCTGTATTAAACCCTACATCTGCACTGGTAAAGCTAAAGACATCTTGTCCAGAATAGCCTGACAGAAAGAGCTGGTCTTTGTCGGATATTTTGTAGTTGATTTTGGCATTGAGGTCATAAAAATAGTACCCCGTACCCTCAAACGCGGTTCCCTTGAGCGCGGGCTTCGTCAATACATCAATGTAGGTGCGTCGTCCGGATAAAATCAGGCTGCATTTGTCTTTAATGACCGGACCTTCGACGGTGAGCCGAGAACTGATGAGACCAAGCCCTCCAGATGCGGTCCACTCTTTGGAGTTCCCTTCTTTCAATGCGATGTTTAAGACGGAAGAGACCCGCCCACCATATTCTGCGGGCATGGAGCCTTTGATCAGATCGATGTGTTTGATGGCATCTGCATTGAAGACACTGAAGAAGCCGAACAAGTGCGAAGCGTTGTAAATGGTCGCATCATCAAGCAGAATCAAGTTTTGATCTGGACCACCCCCTCTCACGTAAAAACCTGAATTTCCCTCTCCCGCGCTAGATACGCCGGGCAAGAATTGCAGGACTTTGAGCACATCGACCTCACCCAGCAATGCCGGAAGGGCTTTGATTTGATCGACCTCTACTGATTCTCTTCCGAGGTCTGTACCTTGGGTATGATTCGAGCGGTCACCTACCACGGTCGCCTCGTCAAAGGCAACGACAGCTGGCCGCAGCTCTGCGTTGAAAGTCAACGGCGCAGTGAGGTTGAATTGTTTCACTTGGGTTTCGTAGCCGATGAAACTAATCGCTATTTCCTGCGCACCTTCTGACAAGGTTAAACTGTAAAATCCATAAGCATTGGTCGACGTGCCACGGCTGGAATTAGTTGGAAAGACGGTAGCTCCAATGATGGTCTCACCTGTTGTCGCGTCGGTAACCGTGCCGCTGACGGTGAATTGAGCTGATGCCGCAAAGGTTAAAGTCGACAGCAGAACAAAAAAAAGAGATAGGCGGTATAAATGCACGGCGCGAAATTAAGACGGTCAGACATCAATCGTTGGAATAACAAATTGAATTAGCATTTGTTGGTCACTATCTTGTCCAGGTGAAATTGAACCTGTCAAAGCTGACCATTTTGACCGCCTGCATGGCCGGTTGCTTTTTGGGTTGCACGTCGGGTTTGGAATCGGACCCAAGCGTTTTTCGATACAACGAAAGTGCCAACATCAATTCGCTTGATCCCGCTTTTGCACGCACACTCGAACCGATGTGGGTCGTGGATCAACTGTTTGATGGCTTGGTGGAATTGGACGCTGGATTACAAGTGAAGCCATGTGTTGCTGAATCTTTTTTTTCTTCAGATTCGGGCAGGACTTGGACGTTTGTGATGCGCGATGGTGTGCGATTTTCTCATTCACCGGAGGTCTCAGGCTTGGAGAATGGCCGAGAGGTCGTCGCGGCCGATGTTATTTATAGTCTCAACCGAATCCGGGATCCCCAATGGGCCTCGGCGGGTCAATGGATTCTGGATCCATTGGACCGGAATGCGCCGGGTGCTGGGATGGTTGCACTTGGAAGGGATACCGTCCGGTTTTACCTCCGCGAATCTTTCCCGCCTTTCTTGGGGTTGCTGGCCACAGCCTATGCCAACATTGTGCCCCGAGAAGCTGTAGAGCATTTTGGAGAGGATTTTAGACGTCATCCGGTGGGTTCGGGCCCGTTTCAATTGGCCTGGTGGATGGAGGATGTGGCTTGCGTGCTGCATAAGAACCCCACTTATTGGGAGCGAGATGAGGCAGGGGAAGCCTTGCCTTACCTCGATGCTGTCCACATTGGTTTTGCCGCTGACATGGGGGCGGAGTACCAAGGATTACTTCAAGGGCGCTACGATTTCATGAGTGGCTTGCATCCTGCTTACATGGAGGAGTTACTGGATGGGAATGGTGGGTTAAGACCTCGACATGCCGAGAAGTTGCGCATGGAGAAGACGCCCTTTTTGAAAACAGATTATGTGGGCATTCATGTGGAATCAGATAGTGAGGCATGGCAACCTTGGCTGGACGTCGAGGTTCGGCGAGCCCTCTCCTTGGCTATTGATCGGCAGGGCATCGCCACTTCGTTGCGGCGGGGGTCGGTGGTTCCCACGACGGATTTTGTTCCGCCCGCCCTGTTAGGAATGACTCAGCCGAGCGCGTTCGAGCGCGATCTTGCGCGGGCTCAGGCCATGCTAGATTCCATCCGGAAAGTGCGTCCTCAGCCATGGTCAGAATTGGTCATTTTGACGACCTCAGATTACACCGACTTATGCTCGGCGTTGCAATTTCAATGGGAATCCCTCGGTTTGAAAGTGGCGGTGGATGTGGTTTCACCTTCTACGCACCGGGAGCGTGTGGCAAACGGAAAGGCACAAATGTTCCGAAAATCATGGCTTGCAGATTACCCTGACGCAGAGAACTTCCTCTCGCTGTTTTCTCAAGCTAACTTTGCTCCTGGCGGACCCAATTACACGCACTACACTTCTGAGGAGTTTGAGTCTTTGATGCAAGAGGCAATCAACGAACCGCAGGAGACCAGTCGGTTAGCGATGTACAGAAAGTTGAATGCGATGATCGCTCGGGATCTCCCCGTAATTCCTTTGTTTCATGATCAGGTGACCCACTTTTTGCGAAAAGAAATCAAGGGATGGGAAATCAATGCGGTCAATCGGTTGGATTTGAGGCGAGTGCACAAACGGAATGAGGAATACAGCAACGGAACGTTCAGCCAGACGAAGACTTAGGTCATAACCCGTAACTTGGAGAGCACGAAGCAATGAATTCCATGCTCAGAATTGACACCCATACCCACATTCTTCCCCGGGAAATGCCCAAATGGTCCGAGCGTTTCGGTGGAGGACAATTTATTCATTTAGAACACGGCAGCCGCAAAGGCTTTGCACGGATGATGCAGGGAAATCATTTTTTTCGTGAAATCGGCGAAAATTGCTGGGATGAGAACGTCAGAAAGAAGGAATACGCCGCGCATTCGACCCAGGTGCAGGTGGTTTGTACGATTCCTGTGATGTTTAATTATGACGCGCCTGTGGCATATGCCGAGGAAATCGCTCAGTTTTTGAACGACCACATCGCGAATCTTGTAGCGAATGACCCGATGCATTATGCGGGACTCGCAACGGTTCCTATGCAGGATACGGACCGAGCCATTCGGGAGTTAGAGCGTGCTCAAGCTCAGGGTCATTTGGGGGTGCAGATTGGCTCCAACATCAACGGAATGAACCTCTCGGATGATCGATTCTTTCCCTTTTTTGAGGCCTGCGATAAGTTGAGTATGGCGGTGATGGTTCATCCCTGGGACATGATGGGCAAAGAACAAATGGAGAAGTATTGGCTTCCATGGCTGGTTGGGATGCCGGCAGAGACAGCCCGCGCAGCGAGTTCGATGATCTTTGGTGGAGTGCTCGAGCGGTTGCCCGGTCTGCGTGTCATGTTCAGTCATGCGGGGGGCTCGTTTTTGCCGACGTTGGGACGCTTTGAACACGGCTACCGTTGCCGACCAGATTTAGTGGCCGTGGACAATGAAGTCAATCCTCGGGAATACTTGGGGAAATTTTGGATTGATAGCATCACGCACGATGCGGATTTGTTGAATTACGTGCTCAAAATGCAAGGGGCTGAGCGCATCTGCATGGGGTCAGACTATCCTTTTCCGTTGGGAGATTTGGAATTGGGTGCCTACATGCTTGAAATGGGATTGTCACAAGACCAATTGAATCAATTATTCAGTGGAGCTGCTCTGGCTTGGTTGGGTGTGCCCCCAGATTATTTCAACGCGCCATCCTGACGCAACCAATGCGCTGATCGGGAGGTTCTTTTGATGCGAGCAATGGAAGCGGCAGACATACATATCATCGAACGGTGTAAAAAGGGTGATTCAAACGCCCAGCGTCAGGTTTATGCGCGCTACAGTTCCATGATGTTTGCAGTAGCGATTCGGTATACCAATGCCCGAGTGGATGCAGAAGATGTGATGCAAGAGGCGTGGATCAAGGTATTCCGCCACATCAAGTCATTCAGTGAGCACAATAGCTTTGAAGGGTGGTTAAGAAGAATTGTCGTCAATACCGCCATTACCCATTATCGTCGCAATCAAAAGCACCAATTTCAATTGGATATTGAGGAGGTGCATGCAACCCCCAACGATTTTGAAGCGTTCAAGGAAATAGACTTCACAAAAGACGAANTGGCGAAAGCCATCGCTCAATTGCCAAANGGATACGGAATGGTGTTTAAGTTATATGTCATTGATGGATTCAAGCACAAGGAGATTGCCGANCAATTGGGAATCGACTTGAACACGTCCAANAGCCAGTTGAGTCGGGCACGCAGATATTTGCAGGATGTTTTGCATGCGATGTCACAGCGCGCCAAGAAGGAATAATGCAGAAAAAGATGAAGAACGAAGAATTTGACCATTACATCCAGTCTCAGTTTGCCGACGAGGCCATCACGCCTCCCCAGCAAATCGAGGGCGCTATTTTCGAGGCCATGGCGAAGAACAGTCGCCGCAAAAAACTAGGTGTGATTGGGACCGGAATCCTGGTTCTGGGTGCGCTCGCATACGGAGTAAATGGAACGATGAATACAACCCGTGTTGTCACTGAAACTCCGCCTGTTGCTGTTCCTGTTGCTGCGCCTGTTGCTATGCCTGTTACGTTGGAGGTCCTGGATCAGGAGGAACAGCCAATTCAGAAACAGGAAGTGCACGATGATGTCCTGCCCGCTGCTGCTGCCAGTGCATCCATTGTCCTCGAGGACTCAGATCCAGCGGAGAACGCCCGACCCGATAACCTCGAAGCGGTGGCAAGTCGTTCTGTTCAGCCTGTTGTCTCTAACTCCCAGGAATTGCCGGCGATTTTGCATGAAACCGATTCAGAAGTGTGGGTGATGCCCGCAACTGTGAGAGTGAAAGAGTAAATTTCCGGCATGAGCCGATTTCATCGAGGCTTCGCGGCCGCATCCGCCCTCTTCGTCGCCATGACGGCATCGGCGACTGAGCAAGATTCGTTGATCATAGACCAACGCGTCATCGCGATTGATGCTCAGGTTCAATTTGACTCCATCGCAACATCCCGCATCAAACGAACGCATTCATGGAATTTGTCTCGAATCGATGTGGGATTGGTGATAGGTATAGGGGGGCGAGGAGTCGAAGATCGTTGGCATGAATGGACAGGGAGATACGACCGAGCACTTGAAATTCAATCGGTCGTCTGGCAGATGCAGCGACCACGTGATTTTCGCAAACCATTTTCGATTGACTGGTCGGCATGGGTTGGATTGAATGCGTCTTCCCTTCAAACAGTCCGGGTCAACCTGTTGGCCGATTCCTTGATTGGGTTTCTCCCTGCTTCTGGAGCAGAAGGGCTGCAGCAGGTGACGTATGAGCGATTTCCCATAGGCGCTGGCACGGGCGTGGAAACGGATACATTGGCCGTCCCCATTGACTTCCAACAAACGGTTTCCCCGTTCGTGATGATTCGACTTTCCGCCCATTCGGATCGGTTTTTGGCTTCATTGGGATTGGGTATTGCGGTGGGAACCAAACGCCAAGGGCGCATTCAGTTTCAATCGCCTGAATTGGATTCCACGCCGTTCATAGAGGGAGCGTTGGATCGATCGATATGGCAACCGCGCATCACCTGGACCATGGGCTGGAAACTCGCCTCTCTGAGGTGGTCCGTTTGTGCCACTGGATTGTTGACGCCTTTGGCCCAACAGAACCATTACATGGGGTTAAAGGTTGTTTACTCCCTTGCAAGTGAGTGACCGACCATTCGCTGAAATAAGCAGATTGTCGTATCTTTTCCAAGAACCATGAAACGCAACTTACATTCCTACCTCTTGGCTTTGAGCCTATTAATGGCGCTCGCGGCAGGACACTCTGTGTCGGGTCAAGTGATTGTGAATGGTGGGTTCGAAGATTTGCTTGCTTTGCCAACAACGACGGGACAATGGTCGCTGGCGTCGGGTTGGGCTTCGACAGGCAGTTCTGAAAACAGCCCGGATGTTTTTCACATTCAAGGCGCTGGGGGAGGAGACCTTCCCGAAACGCCAGTTGCCCTTGTTTCGCCTTATCAAGGCATGGCTGTAGCTGGATTTATGGCCTGCGGTGCAGGCGGTACAAACCGCCGTGAATACCTCTCTGGGACCTTTTCTAGTCCTTTGAATGTAGGCGCTCGCTACAGGTTAACTTTTCGCATGACCAGCGGAGAACTTACGCCTTTCTCGGAAGGTGGTCTGGGGATCGGGGAATTGGGTATGCACTTTTCCATGGGACCTCTTCAACAACAGGGCGCTAATCCCATGACAGAGTTGCCACACTTCGAGCTGTCACCCGTTTTTTTTAGCCGAGAGTGGGAGACGATTTCATTCACCTTCGTAGCGGATGCCGCGTGGACCCATTTCACATGGGGTGCATTTGGCGCCGATGCTGACCGGACGATTGAAGTGATTGAAGGGAATCAGCCTTCCATGGCCTACTGTTTTGTGGATGATTTTAGTTTGGTTGTTTCGGAAGGTGAAATGACACAGGATGAGGTGGATGTTCGCGGTCCCGATTCCAAACCGGTGACCGATGTCATTGACCTGGAAACCGAGCCGGCTTGGTTTGTACCAAACGCATTCACCCCCAATGACGATGGCGAAAATGATGTGTTTCTGCCCGTTTGGAAAAACTTGACCATGCTGCGATTTGAAGTGTACTCCCGGTGGGGGGAACTCGTCTATGAATTGAGAGGAGAATCGAACGGATGGGATGGGCAATCATTTTCCAACGAAGCGGCAGCAGCTGGTTTGTATATCTGGCAAATGGAGTTGCAGGATGCTGACGGAATGACCATTTCTGAATCGGGCGCTATTAATTTGATTCGTTGATTCAGTAGGGTTCAATGATGGAGCAGTTGATTCCTCAATCGCAGTTGCTCCCTGCCGACTCGCCGGCAGCGGATTGGTGCAACGATGCAGATTCGTGCAACGCATTTTGGCCTGGAACAGGAGATTTTCACGGGGTTCGGGCCGCAATAAACCGACGTGGAGGCATTGAAATGGATCGCCGCTCTCGCGTTGCTGATGCCATTTCGGGGCAGTACGAAAGACTGGCGATGGCTGCACCACATGCGCTGGAAGAATTCCGGTCGGGTGCGGAAGTGATAAGCGTTGGACATCAATTGCAGGCAGGAGGGGGCCCGGCTTATTTTCATTACAAAATTCTATCCGCTCTGCGTTGGTCGAGAAAACTTCGCGCAA
>JGI20155J14468_10002167_pt1 | contig 14692 bp, 22 predicted proteins | sample COG_05_FD_14468 | JGI IMG/M metagenome (IMG submission 14468) | reverse complement strand
CAGTGAAAACGGACACCGGTCTGTACAGTCTAAGGGACTTCTGCAAGAGGGTCTCTTTCAAGATAATTACTTTGCCACCTGCTTTAATATATTTGTTAATCCAAACAATTTGCCACTTATTAAGCTTCGGATAACTTAATGAATCTGATTTTAGTTCTACCCAAAATATTTCACCATATGATACTGCATGAATATCAGGAATACCATTGATTGTGCTAGATTCTACGCGAGTTAGAAAGCAATCAGTCAGTCCTTTTTTTACCTTTTGCCATAGCCTAGTTTCCCCATTTTTATTAGACATGATTAAGTAAGTTTTTTATATTTTAATTTTCCTAATTGATTTAATTACTGCTGTTGGAATAATAGTTGTATTACCAATATTGTCAAATGTTGGCTTATCTTTAGTCTTGATATAATCACTAAAAATTCTAGTAATCCCGTTCTTTTGACTTAACAAATAACCTTTAGATACACATATAGGTAATTGTTCTTTACTCAAATCCTTTGTGCTAGACCAGCCCGCATCTCCCTCGATATCCAACCATTCTATTTCTACAAAAGGATAATCCTCAATCACGTTACCGAGATTTTTAAAATCAAAGTTCAATATTTTAGACTGTTGTCGTTTCTTTTTAGTCATCTATATCTATTTTAATAGTTCCAACAGATGTTGTAATTCCAGAGTTGTGCACTTGATTAAAAACATTTAACCAATCAGACCACTTAGCCTTGCTCAATTTCTGCAACGTCTTGGGACTCAACTTCAATCGTTTTGGCGTTGTAGCCATCGATCTTGTTTGATAATTCCTCGAGCTTTTTTTCAAGTTGCTCACGTGACATACCCTCCAAACCACTAACAGTTACCTCTTTACGATCAACATAAGCACCGGCTAATTGACCAGACCTATATTCTGCATTGATGGCTGCTGCGTATTGTTTTTCTTTTTCAGCGCTGTTGGCAATTCTTTCTAATCTTTTATATCTTCTAAGATTGTCACTTTCGTATTTTTTAACTTCACGTTCAAATAATTTATCGAAATATTTTGCAATATGTGGTGAGTGTTTTCTTGATAACATTCTGGATGCAACNGATCCATAATCTTTTTCATTAGTGCAAACATAACCTGCACGTTTTAATGCTTCAGCTTGTGTGATGTTACCCCAATCTTGAACATATATTTCAACAAACATTTTTTGTTTGGGAGTTAGATCAAGTTCAGTTCTATCTGATTTCTTTTTAAGTCCACCAGGCATTATCTTAATTTATTTTTATCTCTTTGAGTAAGTTTTCTACCACCGTGTAATTTGATACCAAACTTCACGTCTGTTTTAGCATCATTTCTTTTACCAGAACCTCTTATACCGCTTTTCATAATCTCTAAAATACTTTTGCCACCAGCTTTTCTATATTGCTTGTAGCCATATTTAATTCCTTTTGTAAGTAATCCACCAACTAACATTTTCTTAACAATTACACCACCTTGTGCTTTACGTCCAATTTTTTTGATCATAATTTTCTACTATATAGATATTTCAGAGTAATGACTAGTTCCCAACAACCAACTGTTTGCGTTCCCGCAAGAGTGGTGTATCCCAGATACACCATAGATACACCATAGATACACCATTAAAATTGATTAAAACCATTGGTATTATTGACTAATAGAACATTAGATACACCAGATACACCTCTTTTACCCCCGAGGGTACTTTTTATTGTTCGTTACTCTAGATAATCTATATAGTAGAAATTTATCCCTTGTCCGGTGTCCGGTATTATGTTAGTTTGAACATGTGTTTTATACATATGAAACTTGGTTAAAATAGCTTCTGGGGGTTTTTTATCATTTTTAGCTCTTTGACTTTCCCCCAGGAGCTTTAACTCAATCTTTTTAAATTTTCCTTTAATATCAGAGTCTTAATATACCGTCTTTCTTCTTTACTCCCTGCATTCCTATACTTTCGATATAACTCTCGATAACGGATCCAGGACAACTGCAGATCTGAAAAAAAAATTTTCTCACTGTCTACTAATTTAAAATACTCACCTCGTACAAAATCCGGATCCATATCAGCACCCCAACAAACTTCTTTAAAATCATCAGAATTATTTACAAACCAAACATGACTATCGTACTTAAAATAAGTTTCTTTTTTCAAATTAGAGGTGGTTATAGCATCCTCCAACGCCTGGACAATAATTGCCTGGAATAATCTTTGTTCAGAATATTCTTTTATTTTTGTAAGTTCTAAAGACAACTTAATGCCCAAAAATTTTAATAAGGCTGGTGCACAGCTCATAGGCTTTTTCCTGTCTCATGCTTGAAATTTTTTTTCTGCTAGATGATTTCTTAACTTTGTTATTAAAAACCTTAAAATATAAATCCCACATTCTTTCCAAATAGTACATCTTGTCCTCACCGGACATGAAATCCATGATAATAATAGAGTCTTTAAGTAAACCTTTAGGTTTTTTTATATTCATCTGCATAACCACGATGTGGGAAAAGATATGGATTGGGAAAATCTACACCGTGGCTAAGCATTTTTAACAACCAGACTAATGCCTTTTGCTTTCGCAGCAGCTTTACGTCCTGATCGCCATCTATCCTCGATTTTATCAAGGAAAGAAAGACTGAAATTTCCTAAACCAAAGTCATTTCCACAATACAATTGAAACATTAAGCTTGTTAGCTCATCATACGTTTTCTTATTTGGACAGATCAAAACTAGTTTGTCCAATGCATGATTTAATGCTTCTTCACTACTTTTCTTAATAGCTTTACCCACAAAATATCCTTTTTATTAAAGTTAAATTGAGTGTTAATTGTTCGGTGAAAATAAAGTGTTTTAAAGCCCCACTTATTTCATTTAGGCTTAGGAATACTTTTTAATTAATAACTATTTAAATTTTGATTGCAAGTAAAAAAAAAGGGCCAGTCTCCCGGCCCTTTTTTTCAACATATGTTTATCTACTATTTCAAGAGTTTTTTACCTTGAGATAACAAATTCTCTTTCATTTTACCCTCTGCAACACCTTCTTTTTTGGCTATCTTTTTAATAGAATCAGATACCATTTTCTTAATCATGTTGCCTGGATTTCTAAGACCATTTTCTCCCATAGCCCTAATAATTGTGTATGATTCGATGTCTACTGCAATTGATTTCCATTTGTTTACGTCCATTATTTCTCCTATTTCTCTTGATACTCTTTAGTTTTATGAAATTCAACCAAATTAATTTTATTTTTTTGGTTAAGCCCTGAGTTATAAATCCTCTCGATGATTGAAATATAATCAGCAGTGGATGTACCAGATAAAAACCATGAAGATTTACTCTGACATGCAGTTTTAAATCTTTTAAAGTCAAACTTAGGATGTTTATCTGCTACAATATAAGATATCACCATTGAACGTTTAAAACGTTTGTTCTTAGGTGACTCCATACCATAAAAATATTTTTTAAGTTGCATCAATTGAGATCCAATACGATCCGCATGCTCAATACCTCCTGCAGGAATTACAAATCTCCCTGTTTTAAAATCATTACTGATTCTAGACCACAATGAAGTTTGTTTTAATAATAGAACTACCATCTCTGCAACATTGATTCCGTACTGTTGCATTTTGTTTCTACAAATTCTGTAGTCCATTTTATTTCTAGCACAGTGTTGACCTAANTAATCATTCATAGACCAGTTCTTACGACCTGTGTTTAGTCTAGCAACATCCAATGGATCATCAGAGTCCATAATGATATATGGTATTTTTAGATCTAATTGTTTTCTGGCTTCCAGTGTGTGTTGGCCATCAACAACTTCCATGTTTTTATTTACACGAATGGGATCNTANAGATCTTTTTCTTCAATCAACTTTTTAAGTTGCTGCACGTGTGCTTCATCTACAGGTCTATTACCTCTAGTCTTTTTGAACTTACTATAATTAGTAGTTTCAAAAAATTTGTTTTGTATTGCTTTGTTCATTTTTACTCCTTGGTTAGTTGAACATTAAATATCCCACAGATGCAAAAATAAATAATAATACTTTTGCAGGGATAATGGTTAGTAATGCAATAAACATCATACTAAATATTAGGTCTTTCATCGGCACCTTTCTGTTGATCTTGTATAAGTTTATTTGCAATATTTTCGTTAATTGGATAAATAGGCATGTCTTCAAAATTCATTGAACACTGCTGCAGCATCTTCATAACTTCTTGGTACGCATCGTCTTGATATTCTAAGGGCTCACCATTGATATCAGTATTCGGTAGCCGTGATAAAATATCATCTACTTTCGTACTCCAATCCTTAAATACTTGTGAGTCTGATTTATTTGACATCAAACCCCCACATTGCAAATTTTTGAATTAAAGTACCAACAGCATCATGAAATTTTACACTACCATTTAGTGCATCTTTTACTTTTAATTTTTTGTAAACTTCGTTGTTCACAAATAAAGTAATTTCGTCTGTTGCTTTGTTAAAAGTTACCGTCAAGTTTTGTGCACTTGATGTAAACTTATCTTTTTCTTTTACTTCCCACTCTTTTTTTAACACTAGTGGTTGGTTCTCTTGTGTTGCCATAAGGCCTCCTCTTTGTTATTATTATAGATATCTTTATATAAACATTTTAATGGGATATGCAAGCAAATAATAAGGTAGGATAATATAGGATATTATGAAGTTTTTACTAGTTTTACATTTATGTAGTTTTGTAACTCAGACATGTCCTGGCATGTTACACCCCAAAGGAGTCTATAACTCATGGTATGAATGTGCTGTCGAGGGCTATAAAAAGGGTGGAGAATACATTGCAAAAGCACCAAAAGAACAAGTAAATGCACAAAAAATAGCTGTTAAATTTGAATGCAAACCTATCGATCCTGCATAGAGGTTGCATTAACGTCACATTTTGATATATAATACCACATGAAGCTATATCGGATCAAAGCAAATTACAAGAATCTATATATAGATGAGACACTTGAAGCTGAGAACGATAAGGCCGCTCTTGAGTGTTTAGTTAAGAAGGTTGACTCAGGAGTTGTAACAGAGAAAGAAGGTGCTGGTTTCCATGATCCCAACATACTTATCTTAACCTTTGAGGAGATAAACCGAAATGCTACAAAAGTTAATATCGGAGAAACTTCAGTTGGAATCCAAGTGGGCAACACAAGCGTTAGCTCAGGGTAGAGTTACTACTGACATGAAGTGGATAGACATCAAGATTAAAAATCTTAGAACTAAGATTAATGATCAAAGTGTAGAAGACGCAAAAAAAGGTCTTCTAGATATAGCTAGCTAAGTACTAGCTTTAAAAAAAAAATCAACTTTTTACCTAAGATAAGTATGCTCTAAATTATTCTTTAGCCTCTCCCCAGGATTGACCTAAAGCAATATCGACTTTTGATGGGACTTTCATACCGTCAATGGCACTTTCCATAATTTCTTTTACATCTTTAATATCTTTTTCACTATTGATTGAAAAACATAATTCATCATGGATTTGTAATAATGGTTTGTAACCTGCTTTGTAACAATTAATCATTGCTTGTTTAGTTTGATCAGCAGCAGAACCTTGAATTAATCTATTTAAAGCTTTGTAGGTGAATGCTCTTCTGATGTTGTTGCCATAAATGGCCTTAGCCTCTTCATATTGCATTGCTTTGTTCATTCCGAAGGTAGCAGGCTCCCACATGTCAAATCTGCATCTACGGCCTCCTATGGTCCTTATAAAGCCATATTTAGAGGCACTGTTGGTTACTTCTGTAGCTAATTTTTTAACAAAAGGCACTCTTTCACCATATTGTCTTAAAAGAGCTTCAGCTCTATCTTTATTGATACCTAATTCTTTACCTAATTTAGCCTTACCCATACCATAAAATAATCCAAGATTAATTGTCTTAGCCTGGGTTCTAGTAATACCCGCCATGTCCGCCACGATCTGGTGAAAGTCAGCAGACTCGTTTTTATAAGCTTCGATAAACTCCGCTGCACCATCAAAATGATCATTGACGGATGCAGCGTAGTGAGCAACAAGCCTAGGCTCCTGTTGTGAGTAGTCGAAACTACCCCATTGTTTACCTTCTTCAGGTAAGAACAAGCTTCTAATTTTATCTCCATACTCTTTGTTCCTTGCAGGAATTTGTTGCAAGTTAGGGTTTGAATATGATAAACGTCCAGATACAGTTCCACCTTGGTCAGATCTCAATTGATTAATTTCAGAATGAATTCTACCTTTGTGGGTATATCTTAAAATGGAGTCTATGAATGTTGAATGAAATTTATTTATTTCTCTTGCTTCTCTTATTAGTTGGGCTATCGGGTTATCACAATTTACTAACCAGTTTTGGGTAAAGCTTGGTTCATCACTTTTCGGTGTCCGTGGGTACTCAACACCAATACGATCAAACACTTGAGCAACAGATCGAGCAGCCCATATGTCTACATCTAATGTAGTTTGTTTTTTAATATCATGTAATACTTCAGACTCTTTCTTCTTAAAATCTTTTTTAAGCAACAAAGCCTTCTCCTCGTCCACTCTTATACCTGTTCTTCTAGTTTCAATCAAAATAGGTAATAATTCCATCTCCATTTCCCACACATCATGTAGAGACTGCTTAGATAGCTCTGTTTTTAACGTTTGCCATAAACGTAAGGTAAGCCCTGCATCTTGCTCAGCATAGAAGCCTACGTAGCCCGCAGGCAGCTTCCACATGTCCGCTTTGGGGTCAATTCCCCATTCTTTAGCTTTTTCATTTAAAAATGTTTCATTCTTAATTTCACCTAAGTAATCTTTAGCACATGCATTTAAACTAAAACTAAATCTGTTTTCGTTAATCAATGCAGCAGCAATCATAGTATCAACTATCTTACCTCTGATCTCAAAACCATTAACAAGCAGCCAACCAACATCATAACTTGCATTATGAAATATTTTAGTTGCATCTGTTTTTAAAATATCTTGCATCCATGCGCAGGTAATCGACAAATCCATATTTCCACCAGCATCATGAGCAATAGGGAAGTACCACTGTTGCCCAAGTGCAGCAACTGCAAACCCTACAATGTGTCCATCAAATGTTGCCCATCCTGGTCCTTTAGTTTTAATGTTTGGATCTTTAGTTTCTAAGTCAATTGCAATCTCTTTTGCTTGAGATAAATCTGGATACTCTGCAGGACAAATCCAATCACTATCGTTGTATATAAAATTTAATTGATGAGTCATTGTTTTAATCTACTAAAATTTGCATCTTCAATTGATATAGCTTTTTTATGAGGTATGTTCATTTCAAACAAAGCACAATCTGCACAGTAATAATTATATTCGTAAACAATCACTGCAACTACTTCATCACAACGTTCACACATAATTAATTTATTTTTTCTTTTTCTCTTCATTTAAATGTTCACTTTTAATTAATTGCTGTAGCACTGTACTATAAGGATTAAAACTATAATCTTTTGCACAACCTGCTGTTAATAAAAATAATAAAATTAATTTCATTTTCTTTTTTTAATATCTTTCATTGTCTTAATTTCTAATTGACAATAATGAATTATTTTTTCTAAGTCTTGTATCCCCGCTTTATTTAAGTAACGACAAACATATTTTACAACACATCCTTGAAAAAAGGATAAATTATTTTTTGAAATAAATTCATAGGGTTGAATGGGAAAATTTTTGTAGTGACTCCCGCCTATTTGTTTGTCTTGAGGAAAAGCCTCATCGAACATAGATTTATCTGACATAGTTAGCCTCATATTGTTTATAGTATTTTCCTAATGGAAAGTTATATTGATGGTAAGTACCCAACAGATGGAGTGTGCCTTTAGATCTTGTTGCACCTGTGTACCAGACTCTAAGTTCTTTTACCTTATCTGCTAAATTTTTTTTATCGAAATGTGATGGGAAGTTACATTTGCTCGCCAGGACAACATTGTCTGCTTCACCTCCTTTGACTTGGTGTATTGTATCTATAATTATTTTTGGTGGTTGATTAAGATCTACACCTTCACTCATAAGTTTTTGAAAATATTGCTTATCTTTATCCTTGAATTTTCTCTTAAACACTTGGTTCCATGCACCTTTTTCATCACGCATACCACACCTTAAATGTAATTCGTCAAATGTAAAGACTTGATTTGGATGTGCAAAACTCCACTTTTTACTGTCCGTTGACCGGTATCCGTGATCTATATTTAACAAAAACTCATACATGGTTACTGCTTCTTCTCTTGTAATGCTGCCTCCCTCACAAATCTTTTCCCAATAATTAATTGCTGAAAATTGATTAGGATCAAATGATTTATTATTCTTTTGATCTTGGTAATATAAACCTAGGTTCCTTGCCTCCTGTTGGAGTTCTCTTTTAACATCATTAATTCTAGCTAATACCATCCAGTTTCCATCCATATCCCAAGGTACTTTTTTAAGACCACCCCATCTGTACACATGACCTTCTTTACCATTGGAGTGAAATTCTTTCTGAATTCTTTTATCACCCATACTATTTAATAAACATTTCGAAAAAAAATGTATGTTTTTATTTAATCTAACTGACTTTTTTAACACTAAAGTTTTACCAGGAAACGTTTGAAATAGGTCAACATCAGCACCATTCCATTCATAAATAGCTTGGTCATCATCACCTGCAATATAAACTCGCTCTACTGCACGAGCTATTTTAACTACCATATCCCACTGTAAAGGTGTTAGATCCTGAGCTTCATCTACCATTAAAACTTTAAAAGGCACTACCAAACCATCATCAATAAACTTTTGAACCATGTCAGTAAAATCTAATCTATCCGATGTTCTAGTTCCATTCTCCATCTCCATTGTTTTAAATTTTTCGTAACCGGCAATAATAGATTTAAATTGTTGTAGTCTTACAGACTTTCTGGATTGTTGTTTGTATAGCCACACAGGATCAACTTTCATGTTTCTTGCTCTGTCATATATTTGTAAGGACCAATTGTTGTAAACCTTTTGATCATCCCAAGTATCTTTGTAACCTACCTTGACAGTTCCATACTGTGTATGAAACATCAGCAGGTCTGCCTTTGGATCTAGTACGGGAATTTCAGCAAACTGTTGTCTGGCCAAAGAATGTAATGTTCTAAAATATGAGAAAGCATCTTCGTCATAACCTTTAAACTTTTGTCTAACCCTTGCAACACATTCGTCCACAGCTTTATTAGTAAATGATACATAACAAATTTCGTCTGGAGAGTAACCTTTCTCAAGGTACCTCTTAACTCTTTTAAGTAGGTTTTCTGTTTTACCTGTACCAGGTGGGCCAAATATTTTAATTGTCTTCCCACGCAGCTTTTGCTTTAGTAAATTTGACATCTTTATTTTTATGTTCCATTTGTTTTGGTAATGTAACGACCCAATGTCTAGTTTGAATACCTTTAAACTTAGCTTTAGGAAGTGCCTTACCTTGTTCTAAAAATCTAGTACATTCTTTTTCATTCCAATTGTACCCCATTTTTTTCATAAAAGATCTAAACGTCTCTAGCTTAAATCTCATTTCTGACTCATCTTTCCAAATATTACCNGAATCAATTTGATCAAATTCTGTTGTATCTTCTATNTCTTCAATAAACTTAGTCATTCTAGAATTAAATACATCTTCTTGCTCTTCACCTGCATTAAATCCTTCCATGTCTTGTTTGTTAGATATCAACTCATCTAACCAATCTCTGTATGGATCTGGATCTCTTTTACTTGGTTTCAAAGATCTCCAAACAATATCGTAGTTAAGTAATTGTTCGCCCAACAGCTGCTGTTGGTATAATTGTTTTGTACTTAGTCTAATTGATTTACCTTGAATAGGTAAAATCCAATAAGGTTCAGGATAAGAATTAACTTTTAATAACTTACCTACCTCAGGCAAAGCTTCATTAGTTCCAATACCATGCTTACGTCTTAGACATGTGCTTGATGAACAATGCATTCTTGCAATAGAAGTTTTACATTTGTACGCGTATTCTTTATTTTCTACGCCTTTAAAAATATTATTTAATTCTTGAGGATGTAAAGGTTCAGAGCAAACCTTAGTCATTAAGTTTCTTGTCCAATCTTCGTACATGACAGGATCTGGATTTATTTTTTTTGCTAACACTGCAACATTAAACATTGCATCATTACGGCCTTCACCTTTTTGAACTTTGTTTTTCATAAAGTTTACAACACAAGGTGGGTAATCTTTTGTTTCATCGTCTTGAAATATTTTAAGCTTCTTAAACTCAGCAGGAGTTAATCTATAATCACATACAAACTTATATAGGTTTTCTAATTTTATAGAGTTACCTTCGTTGTCCATTGCAACACGAGTTGTCATGTGTGCTTTTTGATATGGAAGGTTTACAAAATTACCTTTTCTTTTTTTATTCCAATCCTCTGGTGTTAAATCAACTTCATCCTGTGCAGGATAAATATCAGTTGTTGAATCATTAACACCAAGATCAGAAGCAAGTTCAATTAATTTTTTTCGCATAGATGATGCAGCAATGACACCATCAATAAATAAAACTAAATGGAGTCCGTTGGATTTTGATCTGAACGGGATGAGTGGGTATTTCCTTTTCCGTATAATCGATATAATTTCCTTATGTTGTATATTATAACGATCAACATCGATGACCCCCCAATTGCATGTATTATCATCTCTAATGGGAACTGATCCATAGTACGCTTCTCCTTTTAAATGTTGTAACCAGTGTTCTCTGGTCATTGGTTTTGGTTCAACCCAATGTTTAAATTCTTGCTTACCATCACGACCTCTTGTTTGTCCTAATGGTTTTGAAGCACCAAAATATGTAGTAGAACCCTGGAAGAGTTCTACAAACTCCTCCAGGGTGTTGTCAAGTATCTGCATACTAGAATGGTGTTTTTTCTACTTGTTCTTCTTTTCCGTGATTAACTCTGACAGAACCTTTTTTACACGACTCGTAAAATTCGTAGGCGCTTTTGATTGTGTCTTCGCTAGGCACAGTACCGATATGCTCGATCTCCCAACCATACCATGAACCTAAATTGTTCTTCTCTAGAACAGTTTTAAGAGAGTATTGTTGAGTAAATGGTGCAGGTCTGAAAAAACCTTTACCATCTTTTTTCTTCTGTCTCAAAGACATCATCATTGAATTCCATTTTTTGGATTTCTTTCTTTGAGTAGATTTCATAGTAATCATAGCTGTAGAAGATTTTTCTTCCTCTACTACTGTTACGTAGTGAGAAGCAGTTTCCTCAATATAATTACCGTTTTCGAGTCTATCCTTACCATCGTCACCTCTGGTAGTTTTACTCATGATATCCGAATCAGATGAATAGACATTAACAGGAGCAACTGCACCTTTTTCTCTGTCTCTCCATTCGATGTACTCTAACTTATAGTAACAAGGAATAACTGTTATTCCATCCGCACCATTGTAAAGTTCATCAGTGACTGTGTTGTAGATCATTCCAGGTCTAGCGTTTGGATTAAACTGACTATCACCTTGTGTTACTTGTGGTGATAATTGACCTAAAACTTTAAGAAATGGTAATGCTAAACTCTTTGAATCTACATTATCAAATCCTGCATCTGCAAATGACTCAATGTCTACATTGGCCATAGCACCTGCTTTTTTCTTAACCGCTACTTCGTTCGATTGTCCGTCTTTTATTTTCATAGTATTTCCTATTATTTGTTAGTTATTTTAGTTTTCGTTGCGATGTATACACCGAACAAATCAAAAGGCAGTTCTTTTCCGCCTTCAACCTGTTCTTTAACAAAAGCTTTAAGTGTCATGGGCTCAACTTTTTCTTTTTTATTATAGTTGAATCCATGTTCCTCACAGACTTTTATCAATTCAGAGACTTGGTTGTCTTGTCCTCTATTGAAAGATGCAGTAACAGTGTTCTTGATAATATCTTCGAACCCTTTACCTCTCAACCAACTGAAGGCTTCTTCAACCCGTGATTCAGGAATTTTTGCTGCGTAAAATGGCTTTACCTCTACGGTAGAACCATCAGACAATTTCAGCAAAGATACACCAGACTCCTGCATCATCTCTGGAATTTTTCTCTCTTCTAAATCTCTAGCTTTGTGTTTTAAAAGAGATAATTCTTCTTCTTTATTTTCGATTTGTTTGTGTAAATCTTTTAAATGATTGCATTTATCAGTAATAGATTTCACACTGTCTTGACTTATGTCTATATTAGACATTTTTTCTATGTCGAACTTTTCCATATTTTCCTCCTGTTGGGGTTCTTAAATTATTCATTTGATCTTTGCAAGAAAAAAATATAAAAAGTTTTCAAGATGTGGAAATACCCCTATAAGACCAAGCCGTATGAGCACCAACGTAATGCTCTTGAAACTTCTGCTGGAAAAACGCAGTGGGCTTATTTTATGGAAATGGGTACAGGAAAAACAAAAGTAACTATAGATAATTTAGCTTATTTGTTTTTTAAAAGACGGGTTGACTCTGCTTTAATTATTGCACCTAAATCAGTTTATACCAACTGGGAATCAGAAATACAAACTCATATGCCAGATGTATTAAAATATAAAATCTACAAATGGAATATAGACAAACCCAAAGATTATTATGCTGTTGAACAATTCAAAGACCTTAAAATATTTTTAATTAATGTTGAAGCCTTGTCAACAAAAAGAGGTTTTAATGCGTGTGTAGAATATCTTAAAAAAAATAAATTAAATTTTGTAACACTGGATGAATCAACCACAATAAAAAACCGATCAGCAAAAAGAACAAAAAACATTTTAGGATTATCAAAGCTATCCCATATAAAGCGTATATTAACAGGATCCCCAATAACAAAATCTCCATTGGATTTATATACACAATGTCAGTTTTTAAGTCCAGAACTATTAGGTTTTGCAAGTTACCTTGCATTTAGAAATAGATATGCAGAGATGACAGACATACCTGTAGGCTCTGGAAGGTTTATTAGTGTGCCTAAATACTATAAAAAACTAGAAGAACTTGAAACTAAACTTAAACAATTCTCAACAAGAATAAGAAAAGATGAATGTTTAGATCTTAAACCAAAAGTTAGGGTTAAAAGGGTTATAGAATTAGATGGTGAAGCTAAAAAGATTTACGAAAAACTTAGAACCTCTGCATTAGCTATTGTAGAAGATTCGACTATATCATTTTCTAATAAACTAACTGAAATTATTAAACTTCACCAGGTGTGTAATGGTTTTACAAAAGATGACGATGGCCAAATACTTCAATTACATAAATCAAAATTAAATACTTTAGATGAAATCATACAAGAAACAGATGGTAAGATAATTATTTGGGCAAACTATTTATACAATATACATGAGATAAAAGATTTCTTGGTTTCAAAGTATGGACCAGAATCAACAGTTAGTATTTATGGAGATGTTAATGTTGAAGATAGACAAGCTGCAGTAAAAAGAATTCAAGAAGATGATAAAACTAAATTTTTAGTTGCTAACCCAACCACAGGAGGCTTTGGTTTAACTTTGACGGCCTGCAATACAGTAATCTATTATTCTAATAATTATAATTTGGAAGTAAGAATGCAATCAGAAGACCGTGCTCATAGAATTGGGCAAAAAGGCACTGTTGTTTATATTGATATTGTTGCCAAAAATACATTGGATGAAGCTATCATGAAATCTCTTACCAGCAAAGGTCAAATTGCTGCTAAAACTTTAGGGGAAGAAGATCTTAAAAGTTGGTTGCTATGATTATTTTTGGACACCCTATACATCGTAAACATAATAAAAGAGTTTCAAAGACAGTGGTTTTAGTAATTATTTTTATTTTACTTCTATGTTAAATATATCCCTAATCATACATCCTCATTATTCCAAAGCATTAATAAAAATACAATAAACCCATAAATCAAAGCAATTAGTAATACATTTAATAAAAAAATCATAAATTATTGTTGTGATAATTTATTAAACTTCTCTACTCTTTCTAAAAATTTATCTCCATATTCTTTTAAATCTGACTCGTTTAGTCGGAATTCTTGGTATTGAAGATCTCTTGTACATATAGATATTACACCTTGTTCTATAGGCCCATAATTTTTTGTGTGAGCTAAATAATAAGCTCCTAGTTGATATTTATAATCATCAACCCATTCTTCTCGTTTTGGTTTATTAGACTGCTTCCAGTCTACTATGCTCGGTTTTCCGTATGCAACACAAGATAAATCAGCAGTACCTGCAAATTTGTTTTCATATTCTAAACTTATTTCATTTCCCCACACCTCGTCTATTTTTATATTATCTAAAATAGTCTTGGCCATCATTCTAGGTTTTGTACCTTCTTCCATAGCGTTGTAGTAACCTTGTCCAGTTAAATGATATTCAAGCACCTGGTGCATCTCAGTTCCGATTGCTGATGCTTGATTCATAATTCTATCGGCCTCTGCATCGCCAACTTTACGTCTCCAATTATCTAGAAAACGTTTATCTTTAGTAGCAGAAAGTATAGTTGTTACACTTGGTACTTTTATATTATCTACTAAATACTTACGTCCTGTTGTGTCTGAGAATCTATTGTAGTGTTTGTAAGGATACTTTTTAAGTAACTTCATTAGTAGTTAATACTACAAATGGTTGGAAAGTACAGCCATAAATATTGCAAACATTCCGCCTACGATAATCTTTTCTATTCTATTTATTCTTT
>JGI20155J14468_10002152_pt1 | contig 14752 bp, 14 predicted proteins | sample COG_05_FD_14468 | JGI IMG/M metagenome (IMG submission 14468) | reverse complement strand
GTCTCCAGTCATTAATAAAGTTAGAAAAACCAAATACGATATCGTATGGAGCTTGACCAGCTTTAAAAGGAACCATAGCTTTTGCATACAAATCACCAGCAGGTGTGTGTGTTACATCAACTTTTGCTCCAGTTAACTTAGCAAACTGTTCAGCATGTAGAGCCGTTGGTTGTCCAATTACTGGAACAGCGTGTGTATTTATTTTAAGAGTTTTTCCTTTGTAATTTTTCTTAGAAATTTTTTCATAAGAACAATCACCAGCAATATCTCCAGTAGCTTTGATATGTGGAAATTGATCACTCCACTTATCAGCATAAGCCATAGGGCTGAATATCAAAACACTTGATATCGCAGCACTTAGGCAAGTTTTTATTATTTTCATTTTACTCTCCCCTTTACGTTGTTACGGAACTAAAACAGCTCGTCCCTTAACTTTGCCTTCGTTAAGTTCATGAAGCGCTCTATTAGCATCGCCTAATTTATATTCTTGCATGGACAACTTAACTAAACCTTTGTTAGCTAATTCCATAAGCTCATATAACTCAGACCACGTTCCCACTAAATTTCCTATTATGTTTTTTTCTGAAATAATTACATCAACAGCCAAGATTTTGATTTCCTCACCATAGCCAACGATATAATAAAATCCACCACCTGAAGTCATATCAAGACCCATCTTTGTAGAGCCATGTTCACCAACAAAATCAATTACAGCTTCAGCACCTTTACCTTTGGTAAGTTCTAAAACTCTTTCAACTTCATTGCCATCAATTAAAACACCTTCATCACCTCCTAAAGGCATTGCATGATCTAATGCAGCTTTAGATTTTTCAACAATAATAATATTTGCAGCACACATTGCTCTCAAACATTGAATTGCAATATGACCTAATCCACCAGCACCTATGATTACACAGTTTTGACCTGGTAATAAATGTCTAGTTGCTTTTTTAACAACCCTATACGCTGTTAATCCAGCATCTGAAAAAGGGGCCACATCCTTAGGAGCTAACACTGTTGGAAGCTTAATTAAGTTTCTAACACTTGTTTTAAGTAATTCTGCATAACCACCCTCTTTAATATTAAGTCCTGGAAACGACCCTTCATCAGCATGTTGATCTAAACCTCTTCTGCAGTTTAAACAAGTTCCATCTGTTCCAGAAATAATTGGGTGCAAAATTACTGGGTCACCTTTTTTAAATCCTGTTACATCTTTTCCAACTTCCTCAACCCAACCTGCATTTTCATGGCCCATTACCATTGGTAATAAATCTCCTTTTGGATCTTGAATGTGTTTCCATGCTCCCTCAACAATGTGTAAATCAGTTCTGCATACTCCCGCAGCACCTATTTTAACAATTACATCTGATGATTTTTCTAACTTTGGGTCAGGCATTTCTTGTTCTGTTACCCATACTTTTTCTTTCATTTCCGGGTCATACTTATGTAAAACTTGTGCTTTCATTAATCTCTCTCCTTAATTTTTTGATAAGCTTATTCAAAAAGCTTCCCTAAAAGGAGTCGTTAGGAGTTTTAAGTGTTCAAAAACTTTACAAATACAACCTATGGTTGGTTGTTGAATGCTATAAATAGACCTAAAGTTTAATCATGACAAATTTAGCATTGGTCAATAAAGAGTATAAAAATATTCTTAAAAAGAGAGGAATGAACTCACATCAAATGAATGGGGACATCTCTGATAGCTGGTCAAGATGTATAGCTGAAGGTTTGAATCCATTTAACAGTCCGAAACAAAGTGTAATCTCTTCAACTGAACTAAAACAAATCAAAGAGCAAAATGTATCTCTCAGAAAAATAGTTATTCCTGAAATAGAACTTTTATATTCTCAAATTGCTGGAACAAATTTTATGGTTGCTTATTCGGATGATAAAGGTTTGGTTTTAGACACAATTTACGACAAGACCTGTCTGCAAACAGATGTGGGGAAATCAGTAATACCTGGTTCTATATGGGCAGAAAAAATTTGTGGTACTAACGGCTTAGGATTGTCAGTTGAACTTAAAAAGCCCACTATAGTATCAGGTAAGGAACATTTCTTTGTTGCTCATGAAAAAATATCATGTTTTGCAAGTCCTATAATAAATTATGATGGCAAAACAATTGGTATAATTGATGCTTCAACAGACTCAAAATCAAGAGAGCAACATACATTAGCTTTAGTTAAATTAGCAACCAGAAGTATTGAAACAAAATTATTTATTAAAAAATTTTCTAACGAATTAATTCTATCCTTTCATCCAAGACAAGAATATTTGACGACAACAAGCGTTGGGATGTTGGCAATTAATGGTGATGGTGTAATTGTAGGAGCAAATAGAAATGCCAAAATCATGCTTAATGGTTTAGTTGATTTGAAAAATGAAAATTTTAATAACATTTTTACAAATTCATTTTCATCAATAGCGGCTGACATATTAAACAATAAAATACTAAAAATAACAGATCATCTAGGATCATCAGTTTTTGTGATCAAAAGTCAGAACTTTAGTGAAAATAAAGTTCTAGATAGCAATAAAACTGAAAAAACCTATTCATGTAAAAATTGCAAAGATACAAAAATTAAAAGAGAAAAATGTATATTAATTAGATCAACTTTTTTAGAAACAAATAATATTTCTGTTGCTTCTAGAAAACTAGGTGTTTCTAGAACTACAATTTACAAACATTTAAGATAGTTTATTTTACTTTTTTTAAAAAAAATAAGTAAGAAAATAAAGATGTTGTTAAAACAAACAACATAGCAAACTTAAATGAGTTTATTTCAGAATAGTTAAAACTCATTCCCATATCTATTATAATTCCAATAATCCACTGTATAAAAAAAGCTCCAATGAAAATTAATAAATTAAAAGACGTAAGAGCTTTGCCTGCATTTTTAAGTGAAAAAGCCATTCCAACTGCTGGCTGTGTTAAAGATAAAAATATGGAGCTTACAATAAATAACGCCCAATGAATTGATCCAGCTTTTGGACCTAAATAAATTATTAGCGCAAGTATAATTAGGTTTAATGGAGCTCCAATTCTCAATAACCTAATAGCGTCATTCACATTTTTTGAAAATTTAGGCACAAAATAACCCCAGCACAAAAAAGAAACCAACATCGAAAAATAAATTAGAAACAATCCTTGTGCACTTTCATTAGGAGTGTAGCCTGAAACTTTTACCATCCATGGTCCAGCCCACAATGTTTGTATAGCAAATAAACCACCATAACTAAAAAAACCCATTGGGATTAAACTTTTAAACAAAGGATTTTTCCAAACGGTACTTAGTTTATTCTCGTTAAATTTTTCATTTTCAACACTTTTTGTCTGCCACTTAGGAATAAAAATTATTATTAAGATGATACAAGCAAATGTTAATAGAGCTAAAGATAAAAATATAACTCTCCATCCAACTAAAGGTAAAAAATATTGAACAGGCAGACTAGATGATAGCATTCCTATTGCACCAACCATTAACATCCATGAATTTGCTCTTTGTTGTGTTTCGTCTTGAAACCAAATTCGATAAGCTGTTAATGGTCCCATCAAGCATGCTCCAACCCCAACTCCAATCAAAACTCTTGAAATTAGAAGCATTGTTAAATTTTGAGCTGTTGCAAATAAAATCAACCCAACGATTGATAGAGATAAAAAATATGACAGTATTTTTCGAGGACCTTTAGAATCTAGCAAATATCCTAAGGGAATTTGTACACTTGCAAATCCTAAAAAATATCCTCCACCAAGAAGTCCTAATTCACCTGAGGTAAGATTAAATTCTGAAACTAATTCTGGAGAAATAGTTGCTGTAATTGCTCTAAGTAAAGTTGAGATAAAATAACCTAAAGCAAAAACTGTAAAAATTGTAATAGCTTTTGATTTAGCTAAAACAGGTTTATTCATGAATAAAGATTTAATTTACTTTATTTTTACAATTGCCTGTATTGAAAAACTCATCAATATTATCTATTGCTAAATTAGCCATCGCAGTTCTAGTATCTTTAGTTGCACTTCCAAGATGAGGTAAAATAAAAGCACTTTTAATTTTTAAATAACCTGGATTTAAATTTGGTTCACCTTTATAAACATCTAAGCCTGCTGCATAAATTTTTCTTCTATTTAAAGCATCAATTAATGCTTCATCGTCAACTATATCTCCCCTTGCAACGTTAGTAATAACCGCTCCTTTTGGAAAATATTCAACTGTTTCTTTATTAATTAAGTTTTCAGTTTCTTTGGTTGCTGGACAACAAATTGATAAAACATCTGATACTGAAAAGAGGCTTTTAATATTATCATGATAAATCGCACCTTGTTCTTTTTCGTCATTCAGTTTTGAACGGTTATGATAATGAATTATCATTCCAAGAGATCTTGCAATATTTGCAATTTTTTGTCCAATACGTCCCATTCCTAAAATACCAAGTCTTGTACCTGTCAGCTGTTTTCCAATAAGATAATCAGCAGACCATTTCCAGTTACTCTCCTTAGCAGCTTCTATTCCCTCGGCTGCTCTTCTACATGCTCCTAAAATAAGAAGAATTCCTATCTCTGCTGTAGCATCTGATAAAACTTCAGGTGTATTGGTTACTGCTATTCCTCTTTTTTTAGCTGCCTCTAAATCTATATTTCCAAAACCGACTGCAAAATTGGATATAACCTTTACCGTATCTGGAAGCTTATTAATTGTGTTTTCATCCATTTTATCAGTCAAAGATGTTAATACAGCATCACACCCTTGGCTTAGCTCAATTAACTTATCCTGGGAATATAACTCGTCATTTGAATTTAGTTTAGTTTCAAATGCTTTTTGAGCTTTGTCTTCACAATCTTTAAGTAATTTTCTTGTAACTAATATTTTTTTCATAATTAATTCCTTTGTAATACCTCAGGTTTTGGACCTCCTGTATACCAGTCTAAAACTTCAATTGTATGCAGAATAGGAACTTTTGTACCATGAGAAATTTGTGTAATACAACCAATATTTCCTGTTGAGATAAAATCAGGCTCTAAACTTTCAATATTATTAACTTTTTTTAATAGCAATTGTTTTGCAATTTTAGACTGCAAAATATTATATGTTCCTGCTGAACCACAACAAATATGGCCCTCTGGAATTTCTAATATTTCATTATTAGTTTTCTCTAATAAAGCCATTGGTTGAGAATGAATTTTTTGACCATGTTGCATCGAGCAAGCTGAGTGGTAAGCAACTTTATATTTTTTATTTTTTTCTTTAATATCTAGTTTTAAACTTTCAAAAATATATTCTGAAATATCTCTAGTTAATCCGGATATTATTTTTGCTTTTTTGCTTAATTCTTTATCATCTCTAAATATAAACCCATAATCCTTCATGGTGGTTCCACAGCCTGATGTGTTTGATAAAATAGCATCTAAATTACCTTTTTGATGTTCATCGTACCAAGTATTAATATTATTTTTAAAATCCTGATGTGCATCTTCTTCTTTTCCTAAATGGTGGTTTAATGATCCACAGCAACGAATTTTTTTTGGAACTACAACTTCAACACCATGTCTGTTTAACAATCTTATAGTAGCCTCATTAATTTGAGGTGAAATTTCTTTTTGGACACATCCCGTTAATAGTGCAACTCTTGCTATTTTTGTTCTGCCTTTAACTTTGTAAAGCTCCTTAACTGTTAATTGTTTTTTTGGAAAATGTGTAGGCATCAATTCCATCATATCTTTTATTTTTGATGGCATTAAAAATTTAAAAGGTTTGCTTAATTTTACTAAGAAACTTGATAATCTAAACATTCTAGTATTTGGAAGAGTAACAGACAAAAAATATCTTATCATTTTGTCAAAAAAAGATCTGTCGTAATTCTTTTCTATATACTTTTTACCATGATCAATAATATGCATATAATTAACTCCAGATGGACAGGTGGTCATGCAACTGTAACAAGATAAACATCTATCAATATGCTTCACTACTTTTTCAGTTGGTTTTCTATTATTTTCCAACATGTCTTTAATTAGATAAATCCGTCCTCTTGGTCCATCAAGTTCATCTCCTAAAAGTTGGTGAGTTGGGCATGTTGCATTGCACATCCCACAGTGAACACATTTTTTAAAAACTTTCTCTGTTGCTAAATTATCTTTATCTTGTAATTGTTTTTCTGTAAAATTAGTTTGCATTAAACACCTCTATACATCTTTCCAGGGTTTAAAATTCTCTTTGGATCAAAACTTTTTTTTATTTTCTCTGAAATCATTAGGCGAATACTATCTACTGTAAAAATTGGCTCTCCATAATCATAATTTGAGGATGTTTTAACAATAGTCAAATAACCACCAAAATCATTAGCTAATTTTTTTAAATCTTTAATTTTTTCCTCTTTTTTTGATTGAACTTCAATCCAGAATAATGACCCACACCAATCAACATAATATTTGTATTTTTTTTCAAGAGATTTTAATAATTCAGCACCATGAGAAGGTGGAATTACTAATCTTAAAATATTATTTTTTGTTTTTTGAAAAATCTCTAAGTTATTTACTTTTTTCCAAAAAAGTTCAGACTGATAAATATCTAAAACTGAATAATCAAAATCTTTTAAATTTAACTCTTTTTTTAAAATTTTAATTTTTTCTTCAATAGAAATTTTATCTCCCTCAACTCTAAAAGCTAAAAAAGAAGTATTTAATTTAAGATCATTAAATTTAAAAACATCATTTTTATTTTTGATAAAATCCTCATTTTTTGGTTCCTCTGGAACATAAACAGCTCCTGAAATTTCACTGCTTGAACTTGATAATTTATTAAATAAATCAAATATTTTGCTTGCTTCATCAGTATAAACTGCGACGGTATTTGAAGAGTCTTTTTTAGGTAAAACCTTTAATGTAATTTCAGTTAAAGCAACTAAAGTTCCAAATGATCCAGCAATTAGTTTTGATAAATCATATCCTGTAACATTTTTTACAACTGTTCCACCTGATTTTATTATATCTCCTTTTCCATTAACTCCTTTAAAACCTAATACATGATCTCTTACACTGCCTACCTTAAATCTTCTAGATCCAGCATAATTACAGCATAAATAACCTGCCATAGTTCCTTTGTTAGAAATTCCGTCTTTAATAAATCCAAAATCAATTGGCTCGAACGCTAGCTCTTGATTGTTTTTACTCAATACTTTCTCAATCTCCTCTAAAGGGGTGCAAGCTTTTACTTTGATGTAAAGTTCTTCAGGCTTATAATCGATAATTCCCGATAATTTTGACAATGAAGTGGTGTTTGCAGATTGCGTTTTGTTTCCGATATAATTTTTTGAATTAGTTCCTATAATTTCAGTTGGAGAGTCTGATTTATATAGTTGTTTTATTAATTCTGAAACTTCTTGTTCGTTTTTTGGATAATAAGTATTATTAGAATCTTGGAAGATCTGGGAATTTATCTTTATTTTTGTGGACATGAACCCTTCCTTCCTCTGCACATTTTCTAAGAATTGGATAAACTTTTCCGGGATTTAACAAGTTTTTCTCATCTAATGATTTTTTTATGTTGAGCTGTTGTTCAATATCATCGTCGTTAAACATTTCGCACATCAACTCTCTTTTTTCAATTCCAACACCATGCTCTCCAGTTATCACTCCACCAAGTTTTACGCAGGTTTTTAAAATTTCTGATCCAAACTCTTCTGTTTTTCTTAATTGATCTTTATCATTTCCATCAAACATGATTAGTGGATGAAGATTGCCATCTCCTGCATGAAAACAATTTGCAACTGGTAAATTATATTTATCTGATAATCTTTTAATTTCTAATAAAGCTTCTGTTAATTTTCCTCTTGGAATTGAACCATCCATACAATAATAATCTGGTGCCATGGCTCCACACGCTGGAAAAGCAGCTTTTCTACCCGCCCAAAACGAAAGCCTTTCATTTTCATTTTTGCTTAATTTAAGACTAGAACAATTATTTTTTTTACAAATTAATTCTACTTTTTTAATTAATTCATTAACCTCAGACTCTGTTCCATCTAGTTCTACAATTAATAATAATTCTGCATCTCTTGGATATCCAGCTTTACTAAAATTATCTGTTGCCTCTATTAAAGCTTTATCCATTATTTCCATGCCCGCTGGCACTATACCACTTGAAATAATTTCAGATACAGAGTCTCCACCTTCTTGAATTGTAGAAAAGCCAATTAATGCTGCTTTAACTACTTCAGGTTTTTTTAAAATTTTAACTATAACTTCTGTTACGACTCCTAACAATCCTTCTGAGCCACAAATTAATCCCATAAGATCGTAACCTTCTTGATCAAAAGATTTTCCACCTAGTCTACAAATCGTTCCATCCATCATAACCATTTCAACACCAAGTATATTATTTGTAGTTGTTCCATATTTTAATGAATGAACTCCTCCTGAATTTTCAGCTACATTTCCACCTATTGAACAAGCTAGTTGACTAGACGGGTCTGGAGCATAATAAAAACCTTTATGTTGTACTGCGTGTGTTATTCCAAGATTGGTAACTCCTGGCTGTGTAACAACACACTTATTATGATAGTCAATTTCTAAAATTTGATTAAATTTTCCAAGACCTAAAAGAATTGCGTCTTGTAATGGTAAAGCACCGCCAGATAAACCCGTGCCTGCTCCTCTAGGTACAACTTTTATGTTTTCCTCATGACAGTACTTTAAAATCTCACTCACTTGTTCAGTATTTTCTGGCAAAACTACTGCTAATGGTGTTTGAGTATAAACTGAAAGCGCATCAGTTTCGTAAGGTCTTAGTTCATCTGCTTCACTTAAAACGTTATCTGAATTTGTAAGTTTTGAAAGTTTCTTAACAATTTCTTTTTTTTTATCTATAATTGATTTTTCAATCTTGGGTAAAGCAATTTCAGACATACTTTTACATTTATCCTAGCATCTTTTTAATGTTTTCTAGAGCATTAGAAATATTGTCTTGAGATGCAGCAAAGCTAAATCTCACATAATCTTTACAAGTTTTTCCAAATGCAGTTCCAGGAACTATTGCAACGCCTGCTTCATGCATTGCTCTTTTGCAAAATTCTGAACCATCCATTCCGGTTCCTATAACTTTTGGGAAAGCATAAAATGCCCCTCCTGGTAAACTACACTCAACACCTGGCAGACTATTTAAACCTTCGTGAATTAACTTTCTTCTTTGGGTAAATTTTTCCATCATTAGATTAATAGAGTCATCCGGTCCATCTAAAGCAGCTACTCCTGCAAATTGAGCAGCTGCATTAACACATGAAACACTATTAATTAATAGTTTGTTTATATGCTCAATTAATTTTTCTGGCCAAAAACTCCAACCCAATCTCCAACCAGTCATTGAATAAGCTTTACTCCAACCCTCTAAAACAATTAATCTATCTCTTAGTTCTGGATAATTGAAGAAAGTTGGCATTTCTTTACCATCAAAAATTTGTCTACTGTAAATTTCATCACTCAAGATAGTAACGTGTGGATGTTTTTTTAATCCTTCAGCTAATTTATCTACTTCTGATTTTTCAACAAAACTTCCTGTTGGGTTATTTGGATTTATTAAAATTAACAATCTAGTTTTATCGGTTATTAAAGATAAAATTTTATCTGCACTAAATTTTAAATCTTTGTCCTCTGTCAAATCGTAAGGAACTGCTGTAGACCCAGTATAATTAATCATAGACTCATAAATTGGGAATGCAGGAGTTGGATGAATTATTTCTGCTCCAGGCTCCCCAAAGCATTGTATGGCGTAGTGCATGGTAGGCTTGCCCCCCGGCATAATTGTAATTCTTTCAGCATCTACGTCAGCGTTGTAACGTTTTTTTATCCATCTTGTTACAGCTTGCCTACATTCTATGATTCCATTGGATAAAACATACCCATGATGTCCGTCATCTAAAGCTTTTTTTGCAGCCTCTACAATATGCTTAGGAGTTTTGAAATCAGGTTGACCCAGTCCCAAATGTATCATTGGGTTTCCTGCTGCTTCTAATTTTTTAGCTTCCGCTAAAACACTAAATGCTGATTCTGTACCCAAACGATTAAGACTTGCTGCTAATTTCATATTCTATTTCCCCTTATAAATTATTTTCTATAAATTAGTTTTGTTCTATTTAACTCTTTAATATTTTTACACCCCATTAATACCATATTTCGATTTATTTCATCATGCATATTCTGCAAAAGACGTTCAACACCTGGTTGGCCTCCCGCACCCAATGAAAATAAGAACATTTTACCAAAGCTACATGCAGTCGCACCAGCAGCTAATGCTTTTAAAACATGTGTTCCTCTTCTAATTCCACCATCTAAAATAATTTCAAGCTTATCACCAACAGCATCTGAAATTTCTTTGACCTGATCAAATGGAGATCTTGAGCCATCCAATTGTCTTCCTCCATGATTAGAAATCATAATAGCGGTACAACCAATATCAATTGCTCTTTTTGCATCTTCAACTGACATCACACCTTTTAAAGCAAATGGTTTATTCCATTTTTTAACACAATACTCTGCATCTTTCCAATTCATAGCCGGATCATATTGTTCATTAATATATTCAATTACTGACTTTGCAATATTGGTTCCTTTATCTGTCTTCTTTGCAACATTAGATAATTCAAATTTTTTATGTGTGAAATAATTAAAAACCCATTCAGGTCTCATTGCAAAACTCATTAGGCTTTGAATAGTAAGTTTTGGAGGAGTGGTAAAACCTGTTCTGTGATCTCTTTCTCTATTTCCAGCAACTAAAGTATCGACAGTCAGACACATTCCATCGTAACCAGATACTCTACATCTTTCAATTAAATCATCCGTGATTGATTGATCTTTATGAACATAAAGTTGAAATAATTTTGGACCTTTTGAAATTCCTGCAATTTCTTCAATTGTGTTGTTGGCCATTGTAGACATACTATAAAAAGTTCCAAACTTTTCAGCTGCACGAGCTGAAGCTTTATCACCATCATGATGATAAAGTCTTTGCATAGCAGTTGGAGATAAAAATATTGGCATATCAATTTTTTTTCCAAAAACAGTCGTTGATAAATCTGGTTTACCTACACTAGCCAAGACATTAGGAATTAGGTCACAATCGTTAAAAGCATCAGTGTTTCTTTTGAGAGTAGACTCATCGTCTGCACCACCGTCAATATAGTGAAATATGGGTGATGGTAATCTTTTTTTTGCTAATTTTCTAAAGTCCTCAAAATTATAACAATCTTTTAAATTCATAATTGGTCTTTCTTTTTTTTAAAAAAATTTTTAAAGACTATTACACCTCCTATTAAAAATATCAATATTGGCAGCAACCATAGTATGTATGTATTTTTGTTAAGCTCAGGATCATACAAAATCCATTCACCATATTTAATTTTCAAATAATCATAAATTTGATTTTCTGATAATCCTTCATTAAGTTTTTGTTTAACTAGAATTTTTAAACTGTTAGCAAATTCAGAGTCTGAATCATAAACAGATTGTCCTTGGCAGACTAAACAACGTAAATTTTTAGTTATCTGGTTTCTTTCATCTTGATCATCTGCTTTTACAAAATTTAGATGAATTAAGAAAAAAAAGATTAAAAATACTTTTAAAATATTCATTTAATTAATTGTTTGATTTCACTAATTGAATTTTGATTTAAGGGTCCAATATATTTTTTAATAATCTTATTATTATAAATTAAAAATGACTCGGGAACTCCATAAGCTCCCCATTCTATAGCCTTGATACCATCTACATCTATAAATATTTTTTTATAAGGGTTTCCTAGCTCTTGTAAAAAATTTACAGCATTTTTTTTATTATCTTTATAGTTTAATCCAATAATATTTATTTTATCATTTAGTGATAGCGTCATTAATAGTGGGTGTTCCTGTCGACATGGCACACACCATGAGGACCAAATATTAAACAAATAAATTTTATTAGGCTCAAATATATCTGATGATTTTAAAATTTTATCAGAATAAAAATCTTTTGAATTGAAGATTGGTATATCTTTTTTCACATTTAAGTTAGGGGTATAGATATTTGTATCTTCTAAGCCTTTATAAAAAATAATGAAAATAATTCCAAAAATTAAGATAACAAAAAAAGGTAATAATTTTTTTTTCATAATCTTTTTTTCAAAAAGCTTAACAAACCCCCTATTGATATCAATATCACTGATAACCAAATCCATAACATAAAAGGTTTGACTTGATACCTAACATTAAAAAAATTTTGATTCTGAACTAAATTGATTACAATAAACCTATCTTCCATAAGAGTTGTTTTAATGTCAGCTTCACTAGTTACAATTATTGGTTGGTTATAAATTCTTAGTTCTGGTGAAAATTTATCTATCTCTCCATTTGAATTCTGGATATTAAAATTTGCTATAATAGATTTGTAGTTTGTTTCTTGTTTTTGATTAACACTTTCAAAAACTATTTTGGTCTCAGAATTTTCGAACGTTTCTCCAACTTTTAAATTTGTAATTATTTCACTTGAAAAAAGATTATTAAATAAGATGCTTAAAATAAATATACTAAATCCAAAATGAGCAATATTTTGAGAAATATTTTTAAGCTTATCAACAAAAAAATCTCGTAAAGAAATAAAAAATAAATAAAATGCGCTCGATATCAAAACTGTATTAATTAAAATATTTTGGCTAAAATTTTTAAGAATTAGATAGGCTAATAAAATGGAAATGATTAATAAAATAATAAGATATATTTTGTCTTCTAATTGAGATTTAATCCATTTCAATCTTGGACCTATAGCCATCATCAACAAAAATGGTATCAAAAATGGGACTAATAATTTATTATAAAATGGAGGCCCGACTGATATTTTTTCAGAAGTTATCACATCAAGAAATATTGGATATACTGTTCCTATTAGTACAACAGATAAAAAATACATCATAAACCAATTATTAATTAAAATTGAAGTTTCTTTACTTAACCAGAAAAAACTATGAGAAATTTTTTCCTCATTTTTGTTAAAAAAGAAAAAAATAAATAAAGAAATAAATATTAAAATAAATAAAAAAATTAAAATAAATAATCCCCTTTCTGGGTCATTTGCAAATGTATGTACTGAATTTAATATGCCCGATCTAACTAAAAATGTTCCACACATGCTCAAAGTGAATGTTGCTATTGAAAGAATTATTACCCATGAAGATAAAATAGATTTTCTTTCGAGAACTAATATACAATGCAAAAGAGTGGTTAAAGCAAGCCATGGCATTAAGGAAACATTTTCAACCGGATCCCAAAACCAAAACCCTCCCCAACCTAATTCATAGTAAGCCCAGATAGATCCCAACAAAATTCCCAGAGTTAAAAATACCCAAGATGCAAGAATCCATTTTTTAATATGAGACGCCCAATTTTTAGAAACTAGATTAAGACTTGTTGCTGCTAAAGCAGATGAAAATATAATTGATGAACCAACATAACCTAAATATAAAATTGGGGGATGTATTGCTAAAGCTGGATCTTGCAATATTGGATTGAGCCCCAAACCTTCAACTGGGATTGGAAATAGATAATTAAATGGGTTTGATGTCTCAATTAAAAAAAGGAAAAAACCTATAATTATTATTTGCTGAAATATTAAAGTTAAAAGCTTGTATTTTATAGGTTGATTTTTAGTCTTTAAAATAAAGATAAAAATAAAAAGTGTAAGTACAAGCAACCATAATAATAAACTGCCCTCATGATTTCCCCAGGTACCTGCTATTTTATAAAAGAGAGGTTTTGTGGTGTGTGAATTATTAAATACCGTTTCATTACTAAAATCAGATAATACAAAAGAGATAATCAAACTCAAAAAGCTAACTACAACTAAAAAAAATTGTAAAAATGTAAACGACAAAATGTTTACACTTATGGTTTTAGAATTTTGAAAATTTTTGACTGAAAAGAAAATAATAAGCAAACTCACTCCCAATCCTAAAATTAATGAATAATATCCAATAGTGCTATAAAGCAATTTATTTCTCCTCTAATGCCGCTTTTACTTCTGGAGGCATATAATTTTCATCGTGCTTAGCTAAAATTTTTGTGGCAGAAAAAAAATTTCTGTCTTTTAAAATGCCCTCTGCTACTACTCCTTTTTCTTCTTCAAAAAGATTTGGTATTGCACCTGCATAAGTAACATTTATTTCATTTTTAAAATCTGTAATTATAAAGTTGATTTCATTAGCATTTACAGAAATAGAGTCCTTTTTAACCATGCCTCCAATCCTAATTTTTTTTTTATTTAACTCTGCAGACAAATTGATTTCAGAAGGAGATTGAAAATAAACAACATTTTCTTCAAGTGATTTTAAAATCAAAAAAACAGTTAATATTAAAGTAATTAAAACTATTACTATGAATAAGAATCTTAATTTAACTTTGCGACCATACATGGCTCAAAAGTTAATTATTTGAGGCGTTAGCTAAAATTTCTTTGTTAATTCTTTGTGATTTTGCAGATTTAGCTTTGTCTATATTAAGTGATCCAAACTTAGCAACAAATTTGTTTTGTTCCTTAACAAATTGAGTTTTTGTAACAAAATATAGAGTTGCAAAACTCGAAAGCGTAAAGATGAAAGCAGAGAATACATAAATTCCGTATCCATTCATAAAAAGTAGTTCATTTATCATAATCTATCTAGGCCTTTATTTTTAATTTTTATCAGTTCTGTATTATATTTCATTAAGAAAATTAGCAATGAAAAAAGAGCAAATGCCG
>JGI20155J14468_10002140_pt1 | contig 14801 bp, 12 predicted proteins | sample COG_05_FD_14468 | JGI IMG/M metagenome (IMG submission 14468) | reverse complement strand
ACTAGAACAAGTAGTTCGTATTCGTACCGGTGAATCCGGTGATGAAGCCCTTTAGTAAATAATATTCCTGGAGATTAGAGATGGAAAATAATATTTTCGAATTACAGTACGCCATGGATACATTTTACTTCCTGGTCTGTGGTGCACTGGTTATGTGGATGGCCGCCGGTTTCGCAATGTTAGAAGCTGGTTTGGTTCGTTCAAAGAATACAACTGAAATTTTGACGAAGAACGTCGCGTTGTTTGCTATTGCTTCAACGATGTACATGGTTTGCGGTTATGACTTCATGTATGGCGGCGGCATGTTCCTATCAGGTGTAGAAACAGTGGGCAATCTTGATGTTGCTGCAGCATTAGCCGCATCTGCTGAAAATGGTTTTGATGGTGATTCGGTTTATTCCGGTGCATCAGACTTTTTCTTTCAGGTTGTTTTTGTGGCTACCGCAATGTCGATTGTGTCAGGTGCAGTTGCTGAACGTATGAAACTTTGGGCATTCCTGGCCTTCGCAGTCGTGATGACTGGTCTTATCTATCCTTTAGAAGGTGGCTGGACCTGGGGTGGTAACGCTGTATTTGGTTTATACGAGTTAAATTACAGTGATTATGCAGGTTCAGGTATCGTGCATTTAGCTGGTGCAGCTGCTGCATTAGCTGGTGTAATAATACTCGGTCCTCGCAAAGGTAAATATACGAAGGATGGTAAAGTCCGTGCAATACCGGGCGCAAACCTTCCATTAGCTACCTTGGGCACCTTCATCCTTTGGATGGGTTGGTTCGGTTTTAATGGTGGTTCAACCTTGAAGTTGGGTGGAATCGCAGTTGCTAACGAAGTGGCTTATGTCTTTCTTAATACTAATGCCGCCGCCGCAGGTGGTTTAATCGCTGCTTTAATCGTTGCCAGATTAATGTTCGGTAAAGCTGATTTAACGATGGCGCTTAATGGCGCATTAGCCGGGCTTGTAGCAATTACTGCTGAACCTGCTGATCCTACCGCATTACAAGCGACATTGATTGGTGCGGCCGGTGGTGCGTTAGTAGTCTTCAGTATTATCACGATGGACAAACTTAAGATTGATGATCCTGTTGGTGCTATATCAGTGCATGGTGTTGTTGGTATTTGGGGTATCTTTGCAGTACTCATTACCGATGCTGATGCAACATTTAGCGGACAGCTTATTGGTATGTTAACCATCTTTTTCTGGGTCTTCACTGCAAGTCTTATTACCTGGATAGTTATTAAAGCTATCATGGGTGTCAGGGTTAGTGAAGATGAAGAAATGGAAGGTGTTGATATTAGTGAATGTGGGCAGGAAGCCTATCCTGAATTTACTGCTTCATCAGGTATGTCTACAAACTAATCGTCAGATACTTTTTTAAAATTAACAACGGGCGCTTAATGCGCCCGTTTTATGTACAGGATGCACTGTATGCTGCGGGCGCATGGATGCGGAGGAGCAGCGTTCCGAGGAATGGACAATCATGGTCGTAAAAACACATCCCCCCGACAATTGCTCCTGCATTATTCTAAGAAACTACATTCATGTCGCGATGCATTTTCGACATTCCCAACTTCCATTTTGGTCATTCGTGTTCTAGATACACAGTAGGCGCTTTAGACGAATCCTAAGCCCCGCATCCCTTCAGCTAACATCTGTTTGTGCAGCAGTAGCTAGTCTTGAATGTTTGCGAGAATTTGGTGCAAAAATTGAAATAACGCACCAATTAAGTGCAACAAAATCATATTTTTATGATCGTAAATAAACATAAAAAACCTAAGTCATTGTCACATATGCAAAAAAATTATTTGGCATATTTTCTGCTGTTGAGAATGCACCAAATTGTAAATATTGTTAGGCTTATGAACCCAAAAACGAGCATAAACAGTATTACTACCTAAAGAGGATTTGTTATGAAGATGATTGCTGCGGTTATTAAGCCTTTCAAACTAGATGATGTTCGCGAGGCTTTATCAGAAATAGGCGTACAAGGCATGACGGTGACTGAAACTAAAGGTTTCGGTCGGCAAAAAGGTCATACAGAATTATATCGAGGGGCAGAATATGTCGTCGATTTTTTACCAAAGATTAAAATTGAAGTTGCTGTAAGTGATGACAAGGTTAATGACGTTATTGAAGCAATCACAAAATCTGCAAATACAGGCAAGATTGGTGATGGCAAAATATTTGTTTCTTCCTTGGAGCAAGTTGTCCGGATTAGAACCGGTGAAACTGGCAGTGAAGCCCTTTAAACAAATAGTTTCTATTTGAATTGTTAACGGAGAAATTTTAATGAGTCGTGTTTTATTATTAGTAGTTGCTCTATTTCCAGGTATCGCCTTTGCCGATGAGATAAATAGTGGTGATACAGCCTGGATTTTGACTTCTACGGCTCTGGTCTTGTTTATGACGCTACCCGGCTTGGCATTGTTTTACTCTGGTCTGGTTCGTGCTAAAAATGTTTTGTCAGTGTTAATGCAGTGTTTCGCTATTGCCTGCCTCGTGTCTATTCTGTGGATGCTTGGGGTCTATGGTTTAGCTTTTGGTGATGGTGGTTCGTTGAATCAAATAATCGGTTTAGGCAATATCATGCTATCTGACATTAGTTTAGACAGTATGAGCGGCACTATTCCTGAAATTGTATTTTTTATGTTTCAAATGACTTTCGCCATCATTACGCCTGCTTTGATAGTGGGTGGTTTTGCTGAAAGAATGAAATTTTCTGCGGTACTTTTGTTTAGCGCGCTATGGCTCGTCTTAGTCTATGCACCTGTTTGTCACTGGGTTTGGGGTGGCGGCTGGTTGAGTGATATGGGGTTTATGGATTTTGCCGGTGGTGCCGTAGTACATATCAATGCCGGTGTTGCCGCCATTATTGCTGCAATAATGCTCGGCAATCGTAAAGGGTTTCCTCATACGCCGATGGCGCCACATAACATGACATTAACAGTCGCTGGGGCTTCAATGTTATGGGTGGGTTGGTTTGGTTTTAATGGCGGTAGTGCCTTAGCCTCGGACAATAGTGCAGGTATGGCCATTGCTGTGACACACATATCAGCAGCAGCAGGATCGTTAGCCTGGATGATGTGTGAATGGGTTAAGTATGATAAGCCGAGTGTGCTCGGTATTGTTACCGGGATGGTTGCTGGTTTGGGCACCATTACGCCAGCATCGGGTTTTGTCGGACCAATGGGAGGTCTTGCTATTGGTTTAATCTCAGGCTTTGTCTGTTTCTTTGCGACTCAGTATGTGAAGCGCGTTCTGAAGATTGATGATTCTCTTGATGTTTTTCCTGTCCATGGTGTCGGTGGTATTTTAGGAACCCTATTAACAGCTGTATTTTATGCGAACTCTTTTGGTGGCCTAGCAACTGATGAAGCATACTCAATCATATCTCAACTAGGTGTACAAGCCATCGGTGTTGTAGCAACCATAGTCTGGTGCGGTGTTATTACATTCGGTTTGCTCAAATTGGTAGACATGATTACTGGCTTGAGAGTTGATGAAGATGAAGAAACTGAAGGCCTTGATCTCGTGCTACATAATGAGCGCGGTTACAGTATGTAGTTAATCTAGTCGGCAATATTTCTCGTGTGATTGTCTCGTTTTGAGGCAATCACACGTAGTGTGCTGATATCTTTTCAACAAACAGTAGTAATAACTTTATAAAAGCACCCTGTAATGCATAGTCATTAATTTAGTTTAGCTTTCATTTTTCTTTTAAATTCACCATGATATTTGGTTTGAAGTGTGTCTTCTTTTCTATATAAATTCAGCACTAAACTATACAAGTTGAATTTGTGTATTTAATTATTTCTACTCAACGCTTACAATTGGTATTCTAGTTAGCTGATTACAAGAATTTGTGTAAGGAAAACACCTAAATGCCTGATCTCGTTGATAAAAGTATATTAAAATCATTTGTACCACCAAGTGCACTAAACGCTGAAAATTTTCAAGAGTTGGCAGGCAAGACATTTGTAGAAGATGTCCCTGCAGGAAAAGCTATATTTAAAGAAGGCGACAATGACAGAAAGTCTGTTTATTTGCTTGACGGTCAGGCTGACATTTCATCAACAGCAGGCGAAACCAAGACTGTTTTAGCCGGTTCAGATATCGCTAAACATCCACTTGTTAATCAACAACCCAGAAAACATACAGCGACGGCCAAGGTAGATTCAAAAATAATACGTATTGATAGTGATTTACTCGATATTTTGCTTACTTGGGATCAATTATCTGGCATTGAAGTCGATGAAATTCAGGTTGATGAAGACGATACCGAGGAAGATGAAGATAGTGACTGGATGACACGCATTTTGCAGTCTAAGGCCTTCCTTCAGATTCCACCTGCGAATATACAAGCCTTATTCATGCGCGTTCAGGAAGTACCTATGAAAGCGGGTGATGCTGTTATTAAACAGGGTGAAGAAGGCGATTATTATTACATCGTTAAGCACGGCAAATGTAAGGTTACACGTAATTCGAAAACGGGCTCAGAATTGACCTTGGCTACATTAGGTGATGGTGATGCATTTGGTGAAGAAGCATTACTCTCAGAAGCAAAAAGAAATGCTAACATCATCATGACAACTGATGGTTCGTTAATGCGTTTGTCTAAAGAAGACTTCAATGAGCTGTTAAAAGAACCCATGTTAAGTTGGGTGACCAATGAAGAAGCGGACGCGCTGGTTAAGGATAAAGGCGCAGTTTGGGTAGATGTCAGGCTAGAGAGCGAGTATAAGAACGCGAATATTGAAGGAAGTCTTAACATCCCACTATTTATGCTGCGATTAAAGGCACAAACACTTGATCCAGCTAAACAATATATTCTTTATTGTAATAGTGGTCGCCAAAGTTCAGCTTGTGCTTATTTGCTAAGTGAACGTGGGTTAACGGTCCATTGTCTTAAGGGTGGCTTGGTCGAACGGTCAAGTGGCTAATACTTTTTTATAGAATCAATAATATTGTTTAATAATTATTGTGACAGATGATTTCAGGCTGGATGGTTCTGTAGCAAATTACGCTGTATTTGGTCATCCGGTAAAACACAGTAAATCGCCCCAGATCCATTCTCTTTTTGCCAAACAAACGGGCATTGATCTTCATTATCAATCGATAGAAGTCCCCACAGATAAATTTGATGAGTATGTAAACTTGTTTGCCTCTCAAGGTGGCCTTGGCTTAAACATAACCGTGCCTTTTAAAGAAGAGGCTTGTTCCTTTTGCACATCATTAACGCAACGCGCCAAGCTATGTGGTTCGGTCAATACAATTGGTTTTGATGGGCAGTTAAATAGTCATGGTGATACCACCGATGGCAGCGGCTTTGTTAATGACTTGAGAATTAATCATCAGATTAATATCAAGGATAAAGCGGTACTAATTTTAGGTGCGGGAGGCTCAGTAAGATCAATTCTTGAGCCCCTGTGCGAACAACAAGCTGCTCAAATTTTTATTGCGAATCGTACCGTTTCTCGAGCCGAGGAATTAGCCGATAAGTTTTCAGAGTTAGGCAATATTACCGCTTGTTCATATTCCGGTTTACCACAGCATTCATTTGATTTGATAATTAATGGGACGTCACTAAGTTTAAAAGGAGAACTCCCGGCGATTCCGGAATCGGTGATTAATAACAGCAGCTGTTGTTATGATTTAATGTATTCAGATATCGGCACGGTATTCATGCATTGGGCCACTCAGTTAGGTGCGGCAAAGGTCATGGATGGCCTGGGCATGTTGGTTGAGCAAGCCGCTGAATCGTTCTTAATCTGGCATGGTGTCAAGCCTGAGACTCTTTCAGTGATCAATACGCTTAGAAAATAAAATTTATTCAGAATTAATCTTGGGGTTTATATCTAAAGGCCATGTATGTTATCCATTAGGTCTGGCAACCAGGTTACCAGGCCAGGCACTAATATTATTATAATTATTGTGACGACCTGTAGCAGTACAAATGGAATTATGCCGGAGTAAATATCTTGTATGCGAACCTCTGGAGGTGCAACGGCCTTTAAGTAAAATAATGAAAAACCAAAAGGCGGAGTAAGAAACGAAGTCTGTAAGTTGATAGCAATTAATACAGCAAACCAGAGTAGGTCAATATCAAATTGATTTGCAATGGGAGCAAGGATGGGGATCACAATAAAACAAATCTGTAGGAAATCGAGAAAAAATCCAAGCACAAAAATTAACAGCATACTGATAAATAAGAACCCCCACATACCCCCAGGCAAATTAGACATAATCTCCAATACCAGGCTATCTCCCCCCATCCCCCTGAAAACCAGTCCAAAAGCTGTAGCGCCGATCAATATCATAAAGACCATGCTGGTTAGCTTTGTGGTTTGTTGCATTGAATCGATCAGATTTTTCAGGGTCAATCTTTTATGCATGGCCGCGAGTAACAGCGCACCTATGGCACCAACGGCAGCCGATTCAGTGGGTGAGGCAATACCAAAAAAGATTGATCCTAATACGGCCAAAATAAGGATAAGAGGAGGGAATAACGTAGTCAGTATATTCAGATAACTCAGATCATCTGCAGTGGTGCTAAGCGCAGGGGCAGCGGCAGGTTTGTACCAAGAATATATGAGGATATAGATTATAAATAAGCTTACCAGCATAAAGCCAGGTATCACCGCGCCCATAAACAAGCGACCAACAGGCACACCCATAACATCACCCAAAAGTATCAAAATGATACTTGGGGGAATTATTTGGCCGAGTGTTCCTGATGCTGCGATGGTCCCGGCTGCCAGTGGTGCTGAATAATTATGTTTGAGCATTGTTGGTAGGGCGATAATCCCCATGGTTACCACCGTTGCGCCTACAACGCCTGTTGTCGCTGCCAGCATCGCGCCTACAATGACGATTGAGAGTGCCAGACCACCGTTTAATTTGCCACAAAGCTTCCCCATTGTTTCTAACAGGTCTTCAGCCAGACCGGAGCGATCGAGAACAACACCCATGAAGACAAACAACGGCACAGCAATCAAGGTAAAGTTAGTCATGATTCCCCAAATACGCAGGGGTAATAAATTAAAAAAATCAAAACCAAGAAAGATACTGCCAAAGGCTAGGGCAACAGCGCCCAAGGTAAAGGCAACTGGGTAGCCCATTAACAATAAGACCATCAGGGCAACAAACATCATTAAAACCCACAATGTCATTGGTCTTTTCCCAGTGCGATATTTAGTTTTTTTATAATTTCAGCAATACCCTGAATTAATACCAGACAAAAGCCTGCCGGGATCATTGATTTGATTAACCAACGTGCGGACAATCCGCCTGGATCGGGTGAAGCCTCGTGATGAATATAAGCCTGGGAAACAAAAGGCCAGGCACTAATAATAATTAACAAACAAAAAGGCATGAGAATAAACAAAGCGCCAAATACATCAATCCAGGCACGGTGTTTATCAGTCAAAAATTTACTTCTGTATAAGATGTCGAGACGAACATGCTCATCATGTTTCAGTGTATAAGCTGCACCTATTAGAAAAATGATTGAAAATAGATGCCATTCCAGTTCTTGTATCCCAATCGATCCGCTTCGGAATAAATAACGCATTGATACGTCATAGCCAACTAGTAACACTAGGGTGATTATCAGCCATGCAGTGCATTTTCCGGAATATTCGGTGAATGCATCAATTTTTGAGCTGAATGAGATTAAGATAGACTTCAATGTTTTTATTGTTGTTAGCATCGATAAGAACGGCAGAGTATAAACTATAGAGATGAAAAAGCAGAGCAGGTTTGTGAATACTTACTTGGATGGAATCTGTTGTAAGTTCTTGTTGCTGAAGGAACTAAAATTAAAATTTATACACAGTTGCTGATCCTGTGATTTGGTTTGAATGAGAAATAAGTTGAATGCGCCTGAGAGCCAATAGAAATATCACAAGTAACTGAATATTATAGATATTTATAGACTGCCACTGTATTCAGCATGATTTTAATAAAATGATAAGTGGCTGGTGTCGATAATTTGACTAGAAAATGCACACAGAGTTATCCACAGTTTATAAAGTGTTGATTTTCATATGATGGTAACAATTAGCGAGTGTTACAAAGTCGGAAACCTCTAGATTTTCAGCACGAATTTCTGGCGCTATACCGGCATTTCTAATGGTTGTTTCATCCAAGTATTTTTTTAGTGCATTTCGTATCGTCTTACGTCGTTGTGAAAAAGATTCTCTGACTATGATTTTTAGACTCTCATGATCTGACAACTCATATCTCGGGTGTGGATGAGGGGTTAATTTTACAATTGCGGAGTCAACTTTTGGACTGGGTGTGAATGCCTCCGGTTTAACTATAAAAAGCGACTCAACATCGCAATAATATTGCACCATTATTGATAAGCGCCCATATTGTTTGTTTCCACTATTCGCACATATTCGATCGACAAGCTCTTTTTGCAACATGAACGTCATGTCTTTGATGCGTTCTCGGTATCTTAAGAGATGAAATAAAATAGGTGTGCTGATGTTATAGGGTAGGTTTCCTACAATGCGTAAGTCGGTATGCTCAAATGAATTGAAATCCAGATTTAACGCATCTGTTTCATGGATCGATAAACGCTTTTCATCCGCGAAGTTAGTCCTTAGTGCAGCAGCGAGGTCTTTATCTATTTCTATAACATTAAGTTTTTCTAAACGCTTAAGTAAAGGTGATGTTAGCGCGCCTTTCCCAGGACCAATTTCGATAATATGGTCATGCTCTTGAGGGTTGATAGTGTCAACGATACGCTGAATTATAGTCTGGTCATGTAAGAAGTTTTGACCGAAACGTTTTCGAGCACGATGATTATCAGAGTGCATCTGCAGTTTCAGATGTATTGTCTAAGGCTGCTAAGTTTAACTGATATGTTGCTAATTCATTTGCCATATTTATCGCTGCTAATAAACTGTCATATTTAGCTCTACCTGTCCCGGCAAGTTCGAGTGCCGTGCCATGATCCACTGATGTTCTGATAATGGGCAGACCTAGCGTGATATTGACAGCCTCTCCAAATCCAAGTGTTTTCAGTACTGGTAGCCCTTGATCATGATACATACAAATAAACACGTCTGTGTTATTTCGTATATCAGGCCTAAAAGCAGTGTCAGCGGGTAATGGTCCTGTGATTGCGTGACCACGTTTAATATATTCGTTTAATACGGGAGATATTATCGTAATTTCTTCGGTTCCAAGATGCCCGCCTTCGCCAGCATGAGGGTTTAATCCGCAAACAGTAATTCTAGGTTTTTTAATGCCAAACCGTTGCTGCATCTCATCGATGACAATACCAACTGTTTTTTCAACTCTTTCTGACGTTATTGCATCAGGGACATCACGCAAGGCCAAATGAGTTGTAAGCAGTGCTACACGTAATTCCGGGCAAGCAAGTAACATTACAGGTAATGGAGTACCACACCGCTCAGCAAAATACTCGGTGTGACCACTAAAGTTTACCCCGGCATCATTAATAATAGATTTTTGTATGGGCGCGGTGACAATGGCATCATAATTTCTTGATAGACATTGACGTGATGCTATATCCAGTAATTCAAGAACATAGCCTGCATTACGAATATCCAGTTCACCTGGAACACAAGCCGCATTTAATTTAACCGGGATGACTTTTAATGATTTAGATTCAAACGAATATTGAAAATCACCAAGTTTTGATACTGTGGTAATGTCCAAAGGAAGCGATAAGCTTTTTGCACGTTCTAGAAGTAAATCAGGGTCGCCTATTATTGTCAGGTCATTGTGATGAGCAATCTGGGCTAGCTGTATGATTAAATCGGGACCAATGCCAGCAGGCTCACCGCTGGATACTAAAATACGCGGTTTTCTTTTCTCATATTTCATCTAGACGGTATTCGACATAGGCTTCGTCTCGAAGTTGACGGGTCCAGCTTTGCATAGCCTCTTCGAGTTTTCGATTTCTAATAGCATACCGAGCCTTGCCACGTTTTAAGCTTTCGCTGTTATCGTATTCTCGACGTTCTAATACCTCAAGGATATGCCAGCCATATTGAGTTTTAAAAGGTTTGCTAACTTGACCCGGGTCCATACTATCCATCATTTTTTGAAATTCGGGTACTAAAGCACCTGGTGTCGTCCAACCTAGATCACCGCCCTTAATGGCACTCCCTGGGTCATCAGAGTTGCCTTTAGCCAACAAAGCAAAATCATCACCGCTTTCGATACGAAGCTTTAATTGTTCCGCTTTATCCCGCGCTTGTACGCTAGTAATCAGATCGTCGGGTTTTATTAATATGTGCCTGGCATGTGTTTGTGCAACGATATTTTTATCATCACTGCGGATATCAGATATCTTGATAATATGAAAGCCACTGGGGCTTTGAATTAAATCACTGATATCACCTTTTTTCATATCAGGGATATAATCGGCGAATAAGGAAGGTATATCTTCAAGTTTGCGCCAGCCTAAATCGCCACCGTTTTCTGCATTACCGCCATCAGAATTATTTTTTGCAGTATTAGCAAAATCTGCACCAGACAAAAGGTCTTCACGAATTTGGTTCGCAACCTGTTGAACTTGTGCAATTTCATCAGCTGTAGCTGCTGAAGGTAATGCAAATAATATATGAGAGATTTGAATTTCGGATTGGGTAGTTCCTTGGAATTCCTGATTTGTCACAAAGTTATCAATTTCTTTTTCGGTGACAACAATACGATTTTCAACTTGTCGTTTGCGTAATTGGCTCAGAGTTATTTGATTACGAATGTCTTCTCGAAACTGCTCATAGTTATATCCATCACTCTCAAGGATCTCGCGAAATTGACTTAATGACACTTTATTTTCGGCGGCAATATTACTGATAGTCCGGTTTAGCATTTCGTCATCCACCTTGACACCCGTTTTTACAGCTATCTGTAATTGGATGCGGTTTTGAACAATATTGTCTAATACCTGACGTTCGAGAATAGATGCTGGGGGTAATTGTGACCCCTGTTCTTGCATCTGGGCGCGTATAGTACGTATCTTTGTTTCCAGTTCGCTTTGCATAATCACATCGTCATTGACTATCGCAACAATGCGGTCAAGTGGCACATATGCATGTGTATTTGACTGAAATAAAAATAGGGTAAGTAACCCCAACATAAAATGTCGGAGTTTAATCTGGGAAAATCTAAAATTCACTGCGGTAACCAGGGATCTGTTGTTTTAAGAATTCTACTGTCTTTTTACCTATCCCGGCCAGTCCTTTTAGCTCCATTTGCAAGAATACACCGGTATCGAATTCGCCATCTATGTTAGATAAAAATCGGCGAGCCACTGCCCTAACGCCCCAGCAACAGCTTTCGTATTCGACTCCACCAAAAATCTCTAATGAGCGTCTCTCAGGGATTGCATAGTTCCATCTACCCACAACACTCCAGTTATTAATTAAAGGCCAATTGAATGAGATATCGGTTTGGTCAATATCAGTAGCACTATTACCTAAGCTATCAAATCCTCTGACACGGTTAACTTCATTACTACGAACGACACGATATGAAAAATTAAGTACTTTATTTGGTGCAGGATTATATCTCGCCTGAAATGTTATCTTTTCTGTACTATTTGAGACATAAGGATTCCATTGAAAATCAGCACTGATACGTGTGTCATTAATAATATTTGTGTCAAAGGCTGCAATTAATGATGAGGTATCATCGTCTCTATCGGCTAAACCTGGCAGAGTTACTTTTCTATCACGAAAATAAAATATTTGTCCAAAGCTGAGGGAGCCCAAACTTTTTCCGCTATTTTGATTGATGAGTTTTGATGTAACGGCTAATGTTATTTGGTTTGCATCACCTACTCGGTCTGGATTATTAAATCTGTCTGAATAAAATAAAGAATTGAATGAAAAGGTATAAAGACCTGTATCAAATATTGGTAAATCTTCTTGACCATCGTGTGGAATGTATAAGTAATATAGTCTGGGTTCTAAGGTTTGAAAGTAAGCCGTGTTGAAAACAGTAGTTTCTCGTTCTAAGAAGACACCACTATCCAGACTAAGTATTGGGAGAACTCTATTTGGGCTAGATTCAAACAATGAATTGTCATCTAAGGCATATTGTGTATATCGTAGGCTTAATTTAGGTTCTAGGAATGTTGCAGCGGTAGACATAGGGAAACTAATATAAGGGCTCATGTCAAAGCGAAGCCCATTAACATTATTTAATAAAGCATCGTCCCCATCTCTCTCAAAATAGACTATTTCACTATCAATTCCCAGTCTGAGTTGATTGTTTTCCTTAGGTTGATCATATTTAAACGCAACCTGTGGCAAACGTTTATACGGTTTGGACGTCGCTGCAATGCTTCTATCCACGGTTTGGTAATTTTGAATTCGGGTTAGAATATTCCAATTATTGCCTCTGTAAGAAATTTCTCCCATTTGTTGAAGATAACGAGTGCTAGTAGTACTCAATTGACTGCCAAAGTCTTCAAAGTAAAATTTATCTGATACTCTATTATAATTGATAGATATATCACCTTTTGACAAGAATGATTGATTCAGTTTTAAACCAAAAAGATTTCTATCATCATCGTTTCTACCATTGTCACTTGGTAAATATTCTAAATTGATTCTGCCATCACCTCTTTTATGTAGAAAACGATATTCTCCCATTGCCATAACACCACTATCGGTTAATAAACGGGGTGTTAGTGTTGCATCCATATTAGGACTGATGTTCCAGTAATAGGGTGTTCGAAATTCAAATCCATTTCGGTTGGTTGTGCCATAACTAGGCGCCAGGAACCCACTTTTACGTTCATTGCTTAATGGGAAAGACATGTAAGGCGTATAGAACACAGGGATATCCTTTATTCTAAGTAGAACATTACGGGCTTTTCCATAGTTGCTTTCATGGTTTAAAGATAGGCTGCTTGCTGTAAAGCTCCAGAATTTATCATCAGGGTCGCAGGTCGTATATTCCAGTTTTTCCATATCGGTTCGGGTGCCGATATCTAACACTAACTTTTCTGCAGTGCCTCTACCGCGGCTCTCTTTCAGAATATAATCTGCATTCGAAAATTCACCGATACCATTATCGAACTGTAAAAAGGCATCATTGCTGTCTAGAAAGAGATCGGCATCCCAATAGTTGACGTTACCAGACAGGTCTGCGGTATCTTCAGTTTGGTTATATTTAATGGTCTCGGCTCTGACCTGTTGCGTGTTTCGTGTTATTTCAGCATTCCCAATCAAAGTTGAGATCCCGTTTTCGATAAGGTCTGCCTCATCAGCGGCCATATGTGTATCATCTTCTTCTAATTCAGCATCAACATAGGGTCTTTCTGGGATTCCCAGAGATGCTGGGCAGAGCAGACTGGTATAGTCGCCGCCAAGGGCTTCAGCAAATGCCCCCGATGTCAGTCCAAGCGATAGCACACTGGCAACGATTATTACGATGAATTTGTTCAGTCCAAGCCTCATTTCGTTCCGTGTATTTATAATTATTTGTCTAGTTTATAGTGTCTAAAATCGCATACAATGGTTTTATCTTCAAATCTTTATTCAATATCATTGTCAAAGACTTAATTGTAGTTATTTTTGGTTAAAATTAAGTAGATCAATACAAAATCAATCTGATGAGAATACTCTTTATAAGCACTGTTTCGATACTGGTTGTCTTGGCTTTATTTTGGACCAGGCCTGACACCCACGCTGAGCTTCAGTCTTTGCCCCCACCCACGGTAAATATCGAAATTGTCGAGCAAATTGATATCCAGCCTATCACAGAGGTTACTGGGAAATTGCAACCGGCTCGAAAAGCACGTCTCCATTTTCAGGTTTCCGGGCAAATAGACCGGCGTTTTGTTGAAGCGGGTCAATATGTTGAAGAAAATGGTCTAATGCTCAGTATTGAATCGGGGGATTTTTTTGATGCAGTGGAAGAATCAACAGCAATATTGAAAACGGAACGTGCCGCCATTGAGCGAGATTCTCGATTATTGGAGCTAATGCAGCAAGAACGTGAATTACAAGAGCAGGAAGTCGCCAGAATTAAAAAGCTAGGGCGGGATTCACTGGCATCAAAATCTAATTTCGATCAGGCATTACAAGCTTTATATCGACAGCAAGCAGAAGAGGCGCGTCTCAAACACAGTGTGGATTCAGCTCGATCTCGTTTGATGATAGAGCAGGCCCATCTTAATAAAGCAGATAGAAATCTTAAACGCGCTCAGTTAATGTCTCCATTTGATGGAACAGTTAACGATGTTTATGTGGAAGTTGGTGATTATGTTACACCAGGTCAAGCGGCACTTGAGATTGTCCAAGTCGATAAACTTGATCTGAATCTTGAGATAACAGGGACATCAGCCGCGGAATTACAGTTAGGTCAGAATATAAAAGTATCTACCAATAGTGATGAAAGAGAAGGGCAGATAATCGCTTTAGCGGTTGCTCCTGATTCTGAAACAAACACCCACGCATTAAAAATACGCCTGCCGTCAGATGGATTGTTTGCAGGTCAATTAGCCGTAGCGCAATTGCCTGGAAATTTTTATAAAGCTGCAAATGTTATTCCTATTAGCGCTATCTTGTATGAAGACGGGCAGTCTTACGTTTTTGAAGTAATCGATGATCGTGTTGTTAAAAGAATAATCAAGTTGATTGAGCGATATAAGAATGTTCAAGTTATTGCCGGAATTGAATCTGGCAGCACTATAATAAGCAAGGATGTTTCCAGTCTGGCTGATGGACAAGCCGTTATCATTCCTTAAACAGTAGTCAAGTCTGTTTAATATTTAATTATGCCACTTATTCATTTTTCACTTAAAAA
>JGI20155J14468_10002123_pt1 | contig 14893 bp, 7 predicted proteins | sample COG_05_FD_14468 | JGI IMG/M metagenome (IMG submission 14468) | reverse complement strand
CTACTCCATAAATTTTTATTTACAGGGAATGACCAACTAAAAAAGTCTCCTACAAATACTAATATAAGACCCAATGAAAATAGTTTAATGATCTTGTCCTTAATATCCTTATCTGAAACCAATATAGAACCAGCTACTAGCCCAAAAACACCAGTAATAATAGATGGTATAGTTGTAAGTATACCTTCTGGATCCCATGTATCTTGCCACATAACTCCAGGTAAAAATTTACTATCAATATAATGAGCTATATTAAGCTCAGGAGAGCTAAGATCAGGATTCCCAATACCTGGAACTGGAATGTATAACATTATAAACCAATAAAGTATTAGAGTTATAAATGAAATATAAATGAATAATTTTTTATCAATGAACAAATAGATTAGACCGCAAAAAAGAAAAACTAAAGAGATTCTCTGTAATACACCTACCCACCTAATATTTGTGAAATCAAAATCAGGAAATATCCATAATAATACACCAACCAAATAAATTTTAAATGCTCTCCAAATAATTTTTTTTAATACTTGATTTCTATTGAGTTCATTTATTTTATTATTTAACGATAAGACAATAGATACTCCAACAATAAAAAGAAAGTTTGGAAAAATATAATCTGTTGGTGTTAAACCGTTCCAATCAGCATGAAGTAAAGGTGCATAAACATAATCGCTAGAACCCGGAGTATTAACAATAATCATAAAGATTAAAGTCATTCCTCTTAAAACATCAATTGATAATAATCTATTTTGCATTTATAATTTACTTAATAACGTTGTTTTTTGAATTACATGAAGTAAATAAAAAAATAAGAAGAAAAGCAGAAACTATTAAAAGTAATACCTTATTTAATTTTAGTAAATTCAATTAAATCATCATTTTTTGCACTAATTATATAGTCATTATCTTTTAGTGAAATTAATTCCATATCCTTAACATCACCATTTATAAATAAACCACTCTCTTTAGTTGAAACTGATCTAAAACCATTGGTAGGATTAAATTCTAAATAAACTCCTACACTCCCATCATTTCTAGGAGTTTCAACTTCAGAATTATACATATTTCCAGAAATTATTATATCAGTATACCCATCTTTATTAATATCCTTCTTCAAAATTTTATTTATAGCTGATAACTGAGCTAACATAGGTAAATCACTCATTTTAAATGAATTACCAGTATTCTCTAAATAAATAGATGAAAATGTTTTTGTGAAATAATGTAAAGAATTTTCTAAAGCTGGTTCTGTGTATATATCTTCAAGAGTTGCAATAGAAAAAGCATCATAATCTTTGAATTTTGTTTTAATAGCAGGTATTTGATCCGAGGAACATTGTCTTCCTCTTAATGGATATTGTTCTCCGTCATTAAAATAACTTAAAACAATGTCACCTCTATTATTTTCATCAAAATCATTATAATAAATATCAAATGTTTCTTCTTCAGATGTTTGATATTTATAGTTATTACCAAGGTTTCCAACTACAAAATCTAAATCACCATCTTTATCAAAATCTTCTGATACAATATCATACCACCAGCCTCTAGTAGAATTTTCATCTATTAAAGATTTATCTTCACTAAATGAGCCTTCAATATTTTTATAAAATATAATTGGAGTCCACTCTCCTACAACTATTAGGTCAACCCATGAGTCATTATTATAATCTGCCCATACAGATGATGTTACTAAACCTATATCTTTAAATGGAAATATAGACACATCTGCATTAGTAAATAAAATTTCATCCTTAGTTGAGTTGTTTACAAGCAAATAACTATCAGCAGGAAGAGGGTAACTACCTGGAACTACTCGACCACCAACAAACAAATCAATATCACCATCTTTATCAAAATCTGCAGAAGAAACTCTCATTCCACTTGAAAAGTTATTAGGTACTGAGTTATTGTTATGTTTAAAATTACCTAAGCCATCGTTAACATAAAGCCTATCTTTTAAAATTGGTGTATTTGGCTCAAACTCATTTCCACCTGACACAACATAAAGATCAAGATCTCCATCATTATCAAAGTCTTCAAGAATCATATCCATATCTTCATAATCCTTGTGAGACTCAGGCAAAGCTTTTTCTAGCTTATTAAAAGATCCTGTTGTATTTTGAATGAAAATAGCAGTTTTTTGATCTTTTGCACCCCCAACAATAAAATCTTCTAACCCATCACCATTAATGTCTCCAGATGCTATACCAGGGCCTAATCTAGAATTTTCATGAGGAAGTAAAACTTCTTTTTCATAATCATTATAAATGTTTTCTATATGCTTATATTCAACGATATTTTCTGATTCAAAGTATTTATTATTCTCAATAGATAAATTATCTTCAACTAATACAGAGTTTTTAATATCAAATTCAATTGTAGTATTTTTTTCTACATTTTCTATAGTTTCTTGGTTGCCATTACTCCAGATCACTGTAATTTTTTTTATCTCGTCATCAGTTCCTATACCAAAATTTAAATAAGAAGATACTGAAGATTGAAAACCTCTAGTCATAGTTAATTCTTGCATTTGAGAAGTTGACTCTGTTTCTACTAAAACTCTACTGTCGATACCAAGAATATTTTTATCATCTCCTTTTAGTTTTACTTTAACAAAGTTATTGACCGAGTTATTTCTATAAATTTGAGCATTTTGATCAATATTATTAACAATTATTTCTAAATCACCATCATTATCAAGATCAGCATAAGTTGCACCATTAGAGAAGTTTTTTTGATCAAGCCCCCAGTCATAGGAAACATCAGTAAAAGTCAAATCAGAATTATTTTTAAAAGTAAAATTAGAAATAGGCTCAGATGGTATTTGATTAGTATAGTATAGTAAACTATCTCTTGCCATAGGTCTTAGATTAATTTCATTAAAGAAGTCTTTATTATTAATTTCTCTTCTAATTCCATTAGAGATAAATAAGTCTTTCCATCCATCATTGTCTAGATCAGCTAGGAAGGGACCCCAACTCCAATCAGTTGAAGAAATTCCGGATAATCTAGAAATATTGCTAAAGAATGGTTTATCCCCCTCAATTCTTCTATTTAACTGAAGTGTATTATGCATATACTGATAATGAAAACCATAGTTTACAGTACTCCAAAATAAGTCTGGATTCATACTAGCCATATTAGCTTTGGATCTTCTATTATCTTTTGCATCCATATCAACCTGAATATAATCCAGATAATTATCGTTATTAAAATCAGCAATATCAACACCCATTCCATAAAAAGAAGTTTGATTAGTAGTTTCTTTTACAACATCAGTGAAGGTGCCATCACCATTATTTATGTACATGAAGTCTGGTGAACTAAAATCATTTGAGATATATAAGTCAGGATAAGAATCATTATTTAGATCACCAACTGTAGCACTTAAAGTTAATCCATATGTTCTAAGACCTGCTTCATCAGTTACTCTAGTAAAAGACTCACCATCATTTCGATATAAATTATCAGTTTCATAATCACCTGTATTTTGCATTTTATAATAATAGTAACTTCTTGGTGCATCAAAAGGAGTAACAGGATAATTAGCAACATAAAGATCAAGGTCACCATCTTTATCATAATCAAAGAAAGTTCCCTGAACACTGTTTCCTATATCATCAATACCATATTCATTTGCTTTTTCAGTAAATGTATTATCACCATTATTAATAAATAGTTGATTATTCTTTACTCCATCTAGTCCAGCTACAGATACATATATATCTAAAAAACCATCATTATTAATATCAACCATAGTTGAGCCAGTATACCATCTATCATCACCTGATATACCTGATTCTGTTGTTACATCATGAAATTGAAGATTTCCCTTATTGAGATACAATCTATTTTCAGTCATATTTCCAGTAAAGAAAATATCATCTAAGTCATCATTGTTAATATCACCAACTGATACACCACCGCCCATATATATGTAGGGATATGTAAAATAGTTTAGAGAATTATTTTCGTTTAGTTGATTTACAAAATCAAGCCCAGTGTCATTATTTGATAATAAAGTAAACTGTTTTTGATCATTAGAATTATCGCATGATACTACTGAAATTATCCCTGTAAATAATAAAAATAAATAAACTTTTTTCATAATATAAATTTAAAAAAAAACAGGATGAAAATTTCATCCTGTTTTAAAAATTTTGGATTTTAAAATTAATTAAAAGCCAGGGTTTTGTGTAAGATTTCCTTCAGACGTATCAATTGCATTTAAAGGAATTGGTAACATCATGTGCTTAGATTGAGCAGCTTGCGACTTTTGACCATAGTTAGCAATAGTTCTAGCTTCATTTGCGATGTATGCATTCATAACATCAACAAAGTTACCCCATCTTCTCAAATCAAAAAGTCTTTGACCTTCCATACCTAACTCTAATCTTCGTTCAAATCTCACAGCTTTTCTTGCAACAGCAGCATCTGTCCAAGAAGAGTTGTATGTGTCAATCACATAATTAGGAGAAGAGTCAGCTCGAGGTGAATTTATAGCTCTTTGTCTAACTTGATTAACATATCCTCTTGCTTTTTCTAAATTACCTGTTTCAACTGCAGCTTCAGCAGCCATAAGAAGAACATCAGCATATCTAATAATATGATAATTAATACCTGATCTTTGCTCTCCCCAACCACCTGTACCAATGTTTGTGGCATCTCCAGCAGTATAGAAATTCTTTTTAGCTACAAATGGTCCTGAAATATCACCAAAAGCAGCTCTTACATTATCTTTACCAGCATTTGGACCATATCCATTTAAATCTATACCTCTTCTACCAACAGTAAAATCGATTCTAGGATCTAGTGGACCTGTATGTGGAGTATGCGCTTCATTAGAATTGATACCATAATCATTAGCAATGTCAGTTTGATTATAAGTATCTAATAATGGTAAACCATTTTCTGTTTTGAATGCATTCGCAAGGTCAATAGAAGGTTGATAAAAACCACAACATAATCCTGCACGGATGTTAAAATTAAGGGTTCCACCTAAATTTCCTTGTTGCGATAGACCACCTTCAGCAGAAAACTGTATTGCAAAAATAGCACCAGGGCCATTTTCTCCATCTGATCTAAAGTTTGAAAAATAGTCAGTTGCTAAAGCATAGTTACCAGAATTAATTACAGATTCAAGATTGCTTAATGCTTCTGAAAATTTATTTTGATACAACTGAACTTTACCTAAGTAAGCTCTTGCAGTAGAGACAATTGGTCTTCCAGCTTCACTATATGAACCACCTCTTGAAGAAGGTAGGTTATTAACAGCAAAACTAAGATCCGATTCTATCTGAGACCACAGTGGTCCAGAATTAGGCTGATTAAATTCATTGTTAGCATAGTTTTCTGCAGAAACGTAAGAAACATTTCCCCACATTCTAGTTAACTCAAAATTGTAATGTGCTCTTAAAAATTTAGCTTGAGCATGTTCAACATCAAAATCAGCTGGATTATCTGAGTTAGAAATTAAATCAATTACCCCATTAGCTCTGTTTACACCGGCATATAAAGCTTGCCATTTTCCTTCAAAATAAGGATTGGTTGTACCCCAATCAAAAATTTCGATAGCGTATAGGTCAGCTTGATCACCATCAGTAGAACCTTTGTGAGCATCATCTGAAATTACATCCATCCACCAGTTATCACCACTTTTAGTCCAGTCAGCACCTGGTCCACCGTTTCTAATTCCGTCAAGAAGAGAATAAGTACCAGTAAGAAGTAAGTCAACACCTGTAGCATTTTGAAGCGAAGCATCACTTAAAGATCCCACAGGGTCAATGTCAGTAAAGTCCTCTGAACAAGAAACTATTACTGAAAATGTCATTAATAATATTAGTATTTTTTTCATTTTATTATAATTTAATTTTGGGGTTAAAATTTAAGGTTAATACCTATAGAGTTAGAACTAGCAGTTGGATACTGAGTTCTATAAACACCTATATCTAATGCCCCGTATGTTGGTATTTCAGGATCTATACCTGAATATTCAGTTATCGTGAATAAGTTCTTTCCACTATAAAAGATTCTAGCACTTGAGGCACCTATCTTAGAAGCAATTTCATCAGATAAATTATATCCAAGTTGTAAAGTTCTCATTCTTATAAAAGATCCATCTTCAATAAAGAATGAATTATTTACACCAAACTCATTGTTTTGAATTGTAGCACTTAACGCAGGAAACTCTGCATCTGGATTAGATGGAGTCCATGAATCTACTAATTCAGCACGTCTGTTACCATCAAAGAATAACGGTGACATACTGTAAATTTTAGTAAAGTCAAGTAGTTCGTTTCCTAATTGTCCTGTTAAGTATGCAGTAAGATCCCAATTTTTATATGCAAATGAGAAATTTAAACCAAATGTAACATCTGGATGCGGATCACCAAGCTTAGTTCTATCACTATCATTAATAATTCCATCACCATTTATATCTGCATATTTAAATCTTCCTGGAGCAGCTCCATCTTGTGATGCATGAGCAGCAACTTCTGCATCATTTTGGAAAATTCCTAAAACTTTTCTTCCATAGAAGTAAGAAATTGGTTCACCTGGAGAAGTTCTTGTAAAGTTAATCCCTCTAGCAGTAGCTCCCGAGTAAAATTCACCAATTAATTCAACCATTTCATTTTTATACTTACCAATTTCTGCTGAAATAGAATATGTTAAACCGCCATCTGTTTTATCAGCAAATGATAAAGACAAATCGAAACCTGATGTTTCCATAGAACCTAAGTTAACATATGGTGCGCCAGCATCTATTGCAGTACTACTAATTTTGTTAGTATCTTGAGCTACAAGATCTACAGTTTCATTTTTAAACACATCAATAGTTGCTTGAAGTTTGTTGTCTAAAAATGCCATATCTAATGCGAAGTTAGTTGCAATTGTAGTTTCCCATGTAAGATTTGGATTACCTTTTGACTGAACATAAGCACCAAAAGTTGTAGTTCCACTTCCATTAAATGCATAAGATGCAACACCCTCAGAAAGAGTAGAAATATTAACATCTAAATTAGATCCTCCAATATCTTCTCTTCCCATTTCACCATATGATGCTCTTACTTTTAAAACATCAAACACTGAACTTTCAAACCAGTCTTCAGAAGAAACTAACCAAGCTAAACTTGCAGAAGGGAATACTGCGTCAGCCTGAGCTTGAGCGAATCTTGAGGTATCATCCTGTCTGATAGTTGCAGTCGCAAAATATTTACCACCGTACGACCAGTTAGCAGTTGCAAGTAAAGAAAATATCGATGAAGAATTATCACCTGCATAATTAACTACAGGAGAACCTGCACCAACACTTAGAAGGTAATAAGAAGGATCTTCAAATAACATATCACCTACTTGAACTTGATGACCTTTGAAATTTCTCTTTACAGCCTCAGTTCCAATTAGAATATCTAAAGTATGATCACCAAACGTGTTCTTATAGTTAAGTGTGTTAAATACATTCCATTCATCTTGTCTAAAACTTTGTTCTTGCAAATAGTTAACATTAATTTTACCATCTCCTCTTTCAGGAGTTCTTGCTACAAAGTTTCTTTGATTAAAATCTCTCATTTGAATACCTGCACTAAATTTATAGGTAAGGTTTTCAGTAATATTTAAGTTTGCATAGAAATCAGCAATAACTCTTAAGTTCTTGTTATAGTTATTTCTAGCACGATATAAATCAGCTACAGGGTTTTGGTCATTACTAAGACCTGTAGAGTTTGAGTATGCTCCAGAAAAGTTTCCATTAGTATCATATACAGGAACTAGTGGCGAAGCTTGAGATGCATATTCAACAGCATCACCTACACCATATTGCTCCTTATCATAAGTAGCATTAATTTTTTGACCAATTGTCAGACTCTTTCCTAATTTAAATTCTGTATTAAGTCTAGCTGAAAGACCTTCAAAACCTGTATAATTTAAAACACCTTCCATGTCTCTATAGTTTAAAGACATTCTATATCTTCCTTGTTCGCCACCACCTGAAGCAGCAAGACTAGCTTGATAACTTGTAGCTGCTCGAGTAATTTCATCCATCCAGTTAGTTCCACCAGGAGTAACTTGAGCACCACCTTCACCATATTCAGCAGGATAAGGAATATTCAAAAAGTTAGGAATAGAAGGAGAAGATCCACTTCCATACTGAGGGTGACTTGGAGACTGACCATCATTTAGTCTACTCTGCCATATCATATCAGCATGTTGTTGAACATTCATATTCTCAGGGTAAGGCATAATTTCACTAACTGTCATTAATGCATTAACCTCAAGAGTATTATCAGTATTATATTCTCCAGTTTTCGTAGTTACAACAATAACACCATTAGATGCACGAGCACCATAAATAGCAGCAGCACCATCCTTAAGCACACTAATGTTTTCAATATCATTAGGATTAATATCTCTTAGTACATTTGCATCAGTAGTTTGAACTCCATCAATAACATACAAAGGATCATTTCCATTAGTAGAAGAATAACCTCTTACTCTTACAACAGGAGCAGCACCAGCTGCACCATTTGAAATCACAGTAACACCAGCAACTCTACCTTGAAGAGCTTCAGCAGCATTTGTTACAGGAGCTTTGAATGCTTCTTCAACATCAACTGTTCCAACTGCACCAGATAATGATCTTCTAGATTGAGTTTGATAACCTGAAACAACTACTTCATCAAGTATATCAACACTTGACATTAAAGTAATATTTATCTGATTTTGGTTTCCTATAGTAATAGTTTGAGAACCAAATCCCAAACTTGAAAATGTCAACTGATCTCCAGTTGACGCATTAATTTGATAATTACCATCAAAGTCAGTAACAACTCCCACGTTAGTTCCTTCTAGTACAATAGTAGCACCAGGAATAGGGTTATTATTTTCATCAGTAACACTACCAGAGATAGAGTTCTGAGCGAAAATTAGACTAGAAGATAACATCAATAGAACTAAAAAAGCTTTTTTCATGTTAATTAAGTTTAGTTTATTGAAGCAAATTAAGTTAATAAATTGTTAAAATGCAAAAAAAAGCAACTGTAAATCAGCATTTATCAACAATTAGTTAACATTAATACAAATATGATAATATCATAAATAATATCCAAAGAGTAAAGTATTAGTTTCTAATAATTTGTTGTAAAATTTTTATTTTAATAATATTTTATCGATGTGATCTCTATTTTTCGAATTTTGTATATTGAGATTAAATAAATAATCAAAACAAACTATGGAATGGTATCTTAAAAACAGAAAAATAATTGTATTTGCATTAGTATGCTACTTTTTATTTAGAGCACTAACCTATATACTGTAATGAATAAAATATTTTACCTACTAATATTAACATCAATTGCTCACTCTCAGATTAATCCAAAAAACATAGAAATTGTCAGAGATCAATACGGTATCCCTCATATATTCGCTAAAACTGATGCAGAGGTAGCATATGGACTTGCTTGGGCAAATGCAGAGGATGACTTTAACACAATACAAGAAGCTTATCTAGCTGGAAACGCTATGCTATCAAAATATATCGGCCTTAAAGGAGCTCCTGCTGATTTCATAACTCAGTTTATAGGCTCTAAAGAAATTATTAATGAAAAAATAGGAGAAATTAGTGATGATTATTTAAAGGTGATTTCAGGATATTCTCAGGGATTAAATAGTTATGCAGAAAAGAATCCAGATAAAGTTTTATACAAAAAACTTTTCCCAATTACTCCAAAAAAAATGTTGATGTATAGTCAGCTTCAACTTTTTATTTCAAATGAAGGAGCTTATTGGGCTGGCAGGATATTGAATAATGACACACAAGATGATTTTTTAGATCAAAACTTAACTGGATCAAATGTTATTGCAATGAACAGTAGTAAAACAGTATCTGGTGAAACTTTTTTAGCTATTAATACTCATCAACCTCTAGAAGGTCCTACATCATGGTATGAAGTTCACCTAAATAGTGAGGAAGGAACTAATATTATTGGTACTATGTATCCAGGGACACCTAATATATTAATTGGTGTAAATGAATATCTTGGATGGTCTCATACAGTCAATTACCCAGATAAAACTGATGTTTTTAAACTTAAAATGAAAAACAAGAAAAAATATATTGTTGATGAAGAGGAATATGAACTAGAAAAATTAAAGGCAAAAATTAGTATTAAAGTTCTTGGTATACCTATTAATATAAATCGAAAGTATTACAAGAGTATTTATGGCCCAACTTTAAAAAATAAATCAGGATATTATTCAATTAGAACCCCTACACTTTTTAATATAAAAGCTCTAGAACAATGGTGGAAAATGGGAAAATCAAAGAATTTTAGTGAGTTCTATAATATATTAAAAATGAAACAATTACCGGGGTTTAATATTGGTTACGCAGATAAGTATGACACAATATTTTATATGTCAAATGGTATAATTCCTAAAAGAGCTGAAGGATATAATTGGAAAGGAATTGTTCCCGGAGATACTAAAAAAACATTATGGACTGAGTATTATGACGTTGAGGATCTTCCTCAAGTAATTCAGCCAGATGCTGGTTTTATTTACAACGCAAATCACTCCCCTTTTAAATCTACAACATTGGAAGAAAACCCAAAAGAAGAAGATTACAGTCAGAGAATGGGATATGAGACATACGATAACAATAGATCAACTAGATTGATTGAATTAATCGAAAGCTATGATAAAGTATCATATCAAGATTTTAAAGATATTAAATACGATAATTCATTTCCATCAAAGTTCAATTATAATTTTATGAACATTAGTATTGTTGAAAAATTAAAACTTGAAGCAGAAAATGATTTGTTTGAATTACTTGATATTATTCAGAAATGGGATAGAAAGNCAGANANTGACTCNCANGGNGCAGGAATTTACGGTATTCTGTATTATCAATTAGTTTGGAATTNTAGAAATGAAATTTATGAAAACAATAATACAGTTAGTAAAGAAACACTANTATCAGCTTTAAGAGAAGTAAAACGATACTTANTTGATAATTTNGGATCAATTGATATTACTCTTGGAGACTTCCAAAAACTAGTTAGAGGGGATAAAGAAATTCCTATTTGGGGACTTCCTGATGTAATAACCGCTATGTCATCTAGGCCCTATAAAGAAGGTAAAAATAAGGTTACTCAAGGTGAATCATATATTGGACTTGTAAGATTTAATGAAAAGGGACCTATTCTAGAAAGCATTATGTCATATGGAAACTCTGATGATCCCGATTCAGATCATTATACTGATCAGATGGAAAATTACTCAAAATTTCAGACTAAGAAGATGACTTTTGATAGAGATGAAATTTATAAAGAAGCTAAGAAAATTTATAACCCTAACTAGCTAATATTTAAAGCCTCATTATAAATCTTTTCATACAGAGGAATTACTTTTTTAATGTCATATTTTTTTGCATTCTCAAAAGCTTGTGTTCTATATTTTTTCTCCAGTGAGCTATCTGTTANAATNTTAATTGCATTTTGAGCCATNGAATCAATATCACCAACATCACTAGTATATCCTGAATTTCCATTTATATTCAAATCCTTTAAACCNCCTGCATTTGATGATATAACAGGTACCTTAAGCGCCATTGCTTCAAGAGCAGCNAGCCCNAAACTTTCTTTTTCAGATGGTAATAAAAACAAATCAGATGAACANAATATTTCATCAACTTGATTTGTTTNACCTAAGAATATAACTTTGTTTTTTAAATTATGTTTTCTAAGAAATTCTTTNGCTTTTTTCTTATCAGGACCATCCCCTACCATTATCAATTTTGAATTGATTTTTTCATTAATTTTTTTGAAGATCTCTAAAACATCTTTAATTCTCTTTAATGGTCTAAAATTACTTACGTGAACTATGATTTTTTCATCCCCATCAGCTATCATATTTCTTTCACATAAGTTGTGTTTTTTATCATACTTATCTATATCAATAAAATTTGGAATTACTTTAATTTCTTTAGTTATCCCAAAGAACTCTCTTGTATCTTCCATTAGACTTTTGGAAACGCATGTGACAATATCAGATTTATTAATACTAAAAGTTACAGCAGGTTTATAAAAAGGATGATTTCCAACTAGTGTTATATCAGTCCCATGAAGAGTTGTAATTATAGGGATATTATAACCATTTTCATTTAAAATTTTCTTTGCCATATAAGCTGCATATGCATGAGGAATTGCATAATGAACATGAAGAACGTCTATCTTATGCTTTGAAATAACATCAAATAACTTACTTGACAATGCTAGTTCATATGGTTCATATTTAAATAAAGGATAATCAGGGACATTTACTTCGTGATAGTGAAGATTAGATGACAATGCATCTAGTCTAACTGGTTGACTATAAGTTATAAAATGAACCTCATGACCTTTCTTAGACAACTCAATACCTAACTCAGTTGCTACTACACCTGACCCACCAAAAGTTGGGTAACATACTACTCCAATTTTCATTTTGAATCTATTAATGATTTATAAACAATCTCTTGGGCTCTTGTTCTTATTACTAGTTTGGAGTAAAGTATTTTTTCTAGTTGGATAGGTTCTGTTTGAAAGAAAAATAAAAATTATTTCTTCATCTGGATCAGCCCAAGCAATTGATCCTGTATAACCATAATGGCCAAAACTGTTCATTGAAACTCCTCCAAAAGTTGAACCATGTTTACCTTCAACTTGAGGCTTATCAAATCCCACACCACTTCTATTATCATTATCACAGTAATAACAATAATTAAAAGTGTTAAATGAATTTTCAGAAAACAATCTCTGATTATTATAAGAACCTTTTTGAATCATAGCCTGAAGAACAATGGCTACTTCGTATGCATTAGAAAACAATCCTGCATGACCTGAAATGCCCCCAAGCATTGCAGCTCCTTCATCATGGACATAGCCATGAAGTTTAGAATGTCTAAAAAAATCATCTCTTTCACTAGGAACAATTTCCTCTAAACTAATACTTTCATGGGGGTTAAACATTGTTCTTTTTAATCCTAATGGTTCAAAAATCTTTTCATTAGCTAAAATATTAAGAGGTTTATTATACAAATCTTCAAACCAAAATTTTAAAAAATAAAATGGCAAATCGGAGTATTTATATTCAAGACTATCCCTTAATTCACTATCTAAAATTGATTTAAATATTTTTTCTCGATAATTTGACTTTAGAAAAAGGTTTTCCGACACCGAGTTGAAAAAGTAGATTTGGAGTTTGATTTATAAAATCTTGATTTTGGCTTTTCTTTTCTATTTAGCGTTTCTTCATAGAAGGGGATCCATGGTCTCAATCTAGCATAATGAGATAACATTTCTTTTATAGAAATACTCCCCTTTTCATTAAGTTTTTTTTTGGGGAAAAGTTCAGATAGATTTGTCTCAAGAGAAATATTCTTATTGTCAAACTCTTGAAGTACAAGAGGCATAGTAGCTAATATTTTTGTAATTGATGATAAATCAAAAACATGATTATTTTCAAGCTTATTTACTTTTTCATAGGTGTGATACCCAAAACTTTTATTATAAACAATTTTCCCGTTTCTAGAAACTAACATTTGAATTCCAGGAGTCATCATAGAATCAATTGCATTTTTTGCAATAGAATCAAGATATGACAATCTTGCTGTATCAAAACCCTCGTATGATGGACGAGAAAAACCTATTATGTTTTTTTTATTAAATGTTAATCCATGATTAACTTTAAAGAAATTATTAGAGACTGGGATTTTTCCTTTAAAAGAACTAACACCAAATAGTAAATCAGCCAAAACTTCTTGTGAAATCATGTTATTTTGGTAACCTATAACAATAGATTCAAAATTCTCAATAGATTTAAAAGAATTTAAGCTGTAAGGATTAAGAAATAAGTTTAAAACTACATTGTTNTTAACACTAATACTNTTAATCTTTTCAACTATTTCNTTAGGAATAATATTAGACGCATATGGACTTTTGCTTGAACCATGATATGAAATTAGAATTCCATCATATTTTGTTTTATTAAAAAGAGGTGTAATNTCATCATTTGTGTATGTATCAACATTTAAGTATTTATTCATTTTATCATAAAGATGATCTCCTCTATCATTCTCTCCAAATGCAACATGAGATATTTTTTATTATTGGTTAATGGAAGAATATTATTTGTATTTTTTACTAGAGTAATAGCTGAACTCATAGCTTTAGAATAAAGAAGAGTATCTTTTGAAGTATTAACCTTAGATAATATATTTTCTGTTGAAATATTTTTAAAATTTTTAAGATTTGATTTAGCTTTTAAAGAAAGAATTTTTTTAACAGAACTTGATAATCTTGATTCTGAAATTTTTCCTTTTTTGAATGATTCTGAAATAAGTTTAACACCTTGTGATACGTTTGTTGACATTAAAATAATATCATTACCAACTTCAAAAGCTTTCAAATCAACGTTTATGTTAGGGTCTTGTAAAACACCCTTCATATCAAGAGCATCTGTTATTGTAATTCCATTAAACTCATAATCATCTCTTAAAAGATTGTTTACAGTTTTGTAGGATAATGAAGATGGATATTTTTTATCTAATGCTGGAACACTGAGGTGAGCTAGCATTATAGACTCAGCTACCCATCCTCAATAAGCCTTCTAAAGGGATAAAGCTCTACATTATTTAATCTTTTAATATCACCATTAATAACAGGTAATGTTTTATGAGAATCTTTATCAGTATCTCCATGACCTGGAAAATGTTTAATAGATGTGAAAACTCCAGCATCTTTATGTCCTTGTATATAAGCTTTTGCTTTTAAATACACATTATTAGGATCCTCTCCAAAAGATCTATTTCCAATAATTGGATTTTTAGAATTATTATTAACATCAACAGATG
>JGI20155J14468_10002107_pt1 | contig 14939 bp, 13 predicted proteins | sample COG_05_FD_14468 | JGI IMG/M metagenome (IMG submission 14468) | reverse complement strand
GGATCTTTTTATTTTAAAGAAGGATATAATTATCTTTTTGAAGTTCCACACAATAAAGGAATATCAACAGCTGATTTTTGGAATAAAGGTGTTGATTGGATCTTTGACACGTTCTTTGTTTACATAAAAGCATTTAACACTTGGTTGATTGTAGATGTACTTCAGCCGATGAGAGCTTTATATTTAAGAATGCCAGCAGTAGCTACATTAGTTTTAGTTGTTGGTGCTGGATATATTATAGGCGGTATTCGTTCTGCTTTAGTTGTTTGTGGATTGACGCTATTTATAGCTTTAAGTCCTTGGTGGGACAGAGCTTTAGTAACAACTTACATGGCAACTTTTGGAGTTGTTATATCTTGTATAATTGGATTTACAGTTGGAACATTGTGTTTCCAAAATAAAAATTCAGCAAGTTTTATGCTGGGTGTTTGTGATATTTTTCAAACCTTTCCATCATTTGTATATTTAATACCTGTAATGATGCTTTTTGGAATAACAGATACATCTGTATTAATTGCAGTAATTGTTTATGCAACTATACCTGCAACAAGATATACTATTGAGGGTTTAAGAAGTGTTCCTACTGCTTTGCATGATGCAGCAACTATGTCAGGGGTAACAAAATTTCAAAGACTGTTTAAAATAGAGTTTCCTCTAGCTTTTCCACATATGATGCTCGGATTAAATCAAACCATAGTATTTGCTTTATTTATGGTGATTATAGGTGCTTTTATTGGAACAGAAGATTTAGGACAGTATATTTTAAAAGCATTATCAGACAAAAACGGTGCGGGTATTGGACTAACGTTAGGTATCTGTGTTGCATTTATAGGTTTGATTTTTGATAATTTAATCAGAACATGGGTAAACCAAAGAAAAAAACATTTAGGAATAGTTTAAAATTAATTTATTTATCTAAAAAAGTTTTCAAAGAATCGTCCATTGCAGTTTCCCAAGGTGTATGATGAGCTGGACCAACAGACCCTGTTACTGGTGATGAGAAAGATTTGTTTCTATAAGTCATAATATTCTCAACTTTGTGATGTTCCCATTCTTTGAAATGTTTTCTAATTAATTCAAAATCAATTTTTGGATAATCAGACATGTCATGAAGCTCTTTTGTATATTCAGTTTGAAAATCAATCATTTGGTCTGGATTTTCTAATTTTTCTTCCATTGATACCCATTTATTTATGTCATTTTCTATTTCTGAATCATTTGGAACTTTTATTTTTCCCAAAATAACATCTCTTGCAAACCAAGCCTGACAATCAAACATATTAAATGTATGAAATTGATCCTGCATACCAAGGTACATTAGTTTGTGATTATTTTGCCAAATAACACCTTTGTATAATTTTGGTGGATACAATCTATTAGTTGTTTGAAGCTTAAGTTCATCAGATATAAAAGGAAAATGATGAAGGTATCCAGTACAAAGAATTACAGCGTCTGTTTCTTGTTCATGACCGTCTTTAAAAATTGCTTTGTTGCCTTCAAGTCTATCTAAATGATAAACTTCCTTCATGCCTTTGGGCCAATTAAATCCCATAGGATTGTGTCTGTAGCCAATAGTTACGCTTTTTGCACCATATTTATGACATTGAAGAGCAACATCTTCTGCAGAATAACTACTTCCTAAAACAACAACATTTTTGCCCCTGAACTCCTCAGCATCTCTGAAATCATGAGAGTGCATTATTCTTCCAGGAAAAGATTTCATTCCTGGATACTCAGGTATAAATGGAACTGAAAAATGACCAGTAGATACAACTACATAATCAAAAGTATCTTTTAAAATTGAGTTATTCTTTTTATCACGATAAGTAAGTTCAAAACTGTTATTGTCGTAAATAACATTAGTTACTGTTGTATTAAATTTAATTTTATCTTTAAGATTTCCTTTTTTTACTCTACCTAAAATATAATCATACAAAACTTCCCTAGGTGGAAAAGATGGTATTGGTTTTCCGAAATGTTCATCAAAAGAATAATCTGCAAATTCTAAACATTCTTTTGGTCCATTAGACCAAAGATATCTGTACATACTATTTGGAACAGGGTCGCCGTATTGATCAGAACCAGTTCTCCAGCTGTAATTCCATAATCCACCCCAATCTTCTTGCTTATCAAAACACACTATTTCAGGTACTTGTTCGCCTTTTTTTTCAGCTTGTTCAAAAGATCTCAACATTGATAATCCACAAGGACCAGCACCAATAATAGCAATTTTTGTCATTTTGTTATCTCCAGATTACGAATTTCATTTGGTCAATTTACTCATATAATTAAGTAAATTTAAAGATAAATTTACAATTAATATGACATAACAACTTGCAAGGGTTGTAACAATTAGCTAGAAAACTTTAGCTTAATTCGAGTATATGAAAAAAATAATAATAATTGGTGCTGGAGCAATGGGTTCTGCTTTTGCAGTTCCTTGTGTTGAAAACAAAAATGATGTCACAATTGTCGGAACTCATTTAGAGGATAATTTAATAAAAGACATCATTTCTAATGATCATTTTCATCCTGGATTAAAAACAAAATTACCAAAAGAAATAAAATTTACTCAATTTAATGAATTACAATCAGTTTTAGGTAAAGATATTGATTTAATTGTTGCAGGGATAAGTTCAGTGGGGATTGAATGGTTTGTAAATCAAATATCTAAAAATTATAAAAATAAATTACCAATTGTTTTGTTAACAAAAGGTTTATCTATAGTTGACAATGAGCTCACTACTCTTTCAGATAAAATTAAAAATCTTTTAGAAAAAGATGGTTGCTCAGAAATTAATATTTCAGCTATTAAAGGTCCTTGTTTAGCCGCAGGATTAGCAAATAAGATGAGAACAGGAACTGTTATTGCCAATCAAGATATAAAAGAGTGTCAGTCATTAAAGAATATAATTTCAACTAATTATTATTCTACTGAAATATCAGAAGATATAGCTGGCATAGAGTTGTCAGGAGCAATCAAAAATATATATTCAATGTTAATAGGCGCATCTGAAGGATTGAGTAATTCCAAAGCATCAAAAGAAGTTCGATCTAAATATTTTTTAAATACAGCAGCTTCATTAATTCATAGATCAATTTCAGAAATGGTTGAATTTGTTTCTTACTACGGAGGTAAACCAGAAACAGTTTATGGTTTAGCGGGTCTTGGTGACTTATATGTAAGTGCAATAGGGGGAAGAAATAGTTTAATGGGAAAATATTTAGGTGAAGGATATTTATATAATGAAGCTAAAGAAAAGTTTATGAAAGATACAACGGTAGAAGGAGCTCAGCTTGCTTTAGAAATTGGACCAAAAATTTTGAAAGATTTAGATCCTAAAAGTTTTCCGTTAATGTTTAGTATGCTCAATACTATCTGTGATAATAAAAAATTAGAAATTAACTGGTAAATGAAATCAAATTGGAATTTTCCAACAACAATGTGGGTTGGAAAAGATAGAGTTAAAGACTTAAGTGTTGCCTGTAAAACTTTAAATATCAATAAACCATTGTTGGTAACAGATAAAGGTCTTGCTAATTCAGAAATTGTAATTGATGCCTTAAATGACTTAAAAGAAAAAGGTATGTCAGTTCAATTGTATTCCAATGTTGTTGGTAACCCAACTGGCTCTAATGTAATCGAGGGTTCTAATTATTATAATAAAAATAGTTGTGATGGAGTAATAGCTTTTGGAGGGGGCAGTGGTTTAGATGTTGGTAAAGCAATTGCATTTATGTCAGCTCAAACATTACCTATATGGGATTTTGAGGATGTTGGAGACAATTGGACTAAAGCCAACTCTGAAAAAATACCACCAATTATAGCTGTGCCTACAACTGCTGGAACAGGATCAGAAACAGGACGTGCATCTGTAATTCTAAATGAGGAAACAGGGGTAAAAAATATAATTTTTCATCCTAAATTTTTGCCTTCAATAGTAATTTTAGACCCAGCGTTAACAATTAGTTTGCCTGCTAAAATTACTGCTGCAACTGGAATGGATGCTTTAGCTCACAATTTAGAAGCATATTGTGCGCCAGGATATCATCCAATGGCTGATGGGATTGCTTTAGAGGGTATGAGGTTAATTAACGATTGGTTATTAGAGGCTGTAAATAATGGAACTAATATTGAAGCACGACAAAACATGTTAACAGCAGCTAGCATGGGATCAACTGCATTTCAAAAAGGGTTGGGTGCCATTCATTCCTTAAGTCATCCAGTAAATGCTTTAAATAATGTCCATCACGGTTTATCCAATGCAATATTTATGCCTTACGTTTTAACTTTTAATAAAGATGTGATTGAACAAAAAATAATTAAAGTTTGCGATTACTTAGATCTTAACGACTGCACTTTTGATGGTTTTATTAATTGGGTTTTAGATTTAAGAAAAAAACTCGACATGCCTCATAAATTATCAGAAGTGATTAATGAAAAAGATTTCGATCTTGATAGATTATCAAAAATGGCTTTAGCAGACCCATCTACGGGTGGAAACCCAAAAAAATTAAATGAAGGAGATATGAAACTGATGTATCAACACAGCATGTCAGGAGAATTATTTAAATGAATACTTTAAATATTTTAATTGTTGAAGGAAATAATAGAAAAGATAGTGAGTTTTTTATCAAAGCTGCAGGAGCTTCTGCAGCAGATAACTTAAAAAACTTAATTTTAAAAATTGAACCTTCAATAAATACAGAAATTATAAATCCTGGACATGATGATGAAACAAGCCATGCTCTAAAAAATATGCATGAATATAATGGTATCATTTTTACTGGTGGTGCCATGAGAATAAACGATATGACAGATGTAATTAAGAAACATATAAATTTTGCATCTAATTGTTTTGCTCAAGGAAAGAGGATACTAGCAATTTGTTGGGGTTTACAAATTTGTGCAACAGCCGCTGGAGGTAAAGTTAATCCAGCTACAAAAGGTGCTCATATAGGAATTGCATCGAATGTAATTGTTAATGATGAGGGCCAGAAACATTTTATATATAAAGACAAGAAAAAAATTTTTACATCACCAGCCTTTAATTTTGATGAAGTAAGTGAATTACCAAATGATGCTATTCTCTTATCAAGTGATAAAATAAATAATGTAATGGGTGTTAGTTTCGAAGTCGGAAACTCTAAAATTATCGGTTTACAGTATCATCCTGATTATGAATACTCTCAAATGCTTAAACTTATTGCTGGACGTAAAGAAAGACTATTTGCTAATAAAAATTTTTTAAGTGAAGAAGAATATGAAAACCATATTACATTCATTAATTCAGAAAATAAATTATTGAATTTTAATGATAGAACCTGTGAAGTTAGAAATTGGCTTAATTATTTAAAAAACTAATTTAAAATAAACCTTCAATCTCACCATCTTTATTTAGCTTAATAGAGTCTGCAGCTGGAACTCTTGGCAATCCAGGCATTGTCATTATAGCTCCACAAACAACAACTATAAACTCTGCACCAGAGGAAAGTCTGATTTCTCTAATTGGTAAAGAATGACCTGATGGCGCCCCTTTAAGACTTGGGTCAGTTGAAAAACTATATTGAGTTTTTGCAACACATATAGGTAATTCACCATAACCGGCTTCTTCAAAGTTTTTTAATTGATCTCTAATTTTTGTATCAGCTATAACTTCATCTGCTCTATAAATTTCTTTAGCTATAGTCTCGATTTTTTTAAATAATGGAGTTTTACTCTCATACAAAAATTGAAATTTAGCTTCATTTTTTTCACATAAATCTGCAACATGAGCGGCCAAATCTTTTGTTCCTTCACCACCATTTGCCCAGTGAGTACAAAGACTTGCCTTAACACCCATTCCATCACAAAATTCTATCAAAGCTTTTACTTCGTTGTCTGTATCTTTAATAAAATGATTAACNGCAACCGCAACAGGTAGTCCAAATTTTTGAACATTTTGTATATGTCTTTCTAGGTTTACCAGTCCTTTTTTAAGTGCATCAACATTTTCATTTTTAAGATCATCTTTTGCTACACCACCATGCATTTTGAGAGCTCTGATTGTTGCAACAATAACTACACAACTTGGTTTTAAGTTTGATTTTCTACATTTAATATCAAGAAATTTTTCAGCTCCCAAGTCTGCACCGAAACCTGCTTCTGTTACAACATAGTCTGCAAGCTTTAATCCTGTTTTTGTGGCTATCACTGAATTACATCCGTGAGCAATATTTGCAAATGGACCACCATGAATGATTGCAGGATTATTTTCTAATGTTTGAGTTACATTTGGTCTGATGGCATCTTTTAGCAATACAGTCATTGGACCTTGAGCTTTCAAATCTTTTGCATACACGGGTTTTCTATCCCTAGTATAAGCAATTGTTATATTACCAATTCTTTTTTCTAAATCTTCTAAATCATTCGATAAACAAAAGATTGCCATGATTTCAGATGCAACAGTAATGTCAAAACCGTCTTCTCTTGGAAAACCATTTGCAACACCACCTAAGTTGATATTTATAGATCTTAATGAACGATCATTCATATCCATTACTCTTTTCCAAACAATTCTTCTAACATCTATATCTAATTTATTTCCCCAATAGATATGATTATCTATTAAAGCTGATAAAAGATTATGAGCAGAAGTTATTGCATGAAAATCTCCAGTAAAATGTAAATTAATTTGTTCCATTGGAACTACTTGAGCATAACCACCACCAGCAGCTCCACCNTTCATACCAAATGATGGACCAAGACTTGGTTCTCTTAAACATACAATAGATTTTTTTCCAATTTTATTTAAACCATCATTTAATCCGACAGAAGTAGTCGTTTTACCTTCTCCTGCAGGAGTGGGAGTGATTGCAGTAACAAGAATTAATTTTCCATCAGGTTTATCTTTTAAGGTATCTAAATATTCTAAATTTATTTTCGCAATGTGTCTTCCCATTGGACTAAAAGCTGTGCTTTCATCTGGCACATTTATCTTTGCTAAAATATCATTTATAGGTTGCATTTTTGCTTCTCTGGCTATCTGAATATCTGATTTAACTTCACTCATTTGAAACTCCTATAAATTAGTTTTTTAATGGACAATAGATATCCTATTTGAGATTTTTGGAAACTTCTAAAAAATATATATAAAAAAAATAAGAACTATTTATATTCATTGAGATAAAAATATCTGATGCAAAAATATTCTATATTTAATCTGATTAAAAACGCTTTTTCAGGTCATCAAAACTGGGATTTAGCCTGGAAAGATCCCACCCCAAAAAAAGAATATGATGTTGTAATTATTGGAGGTGGTGGCCATGGTTTAGCAACCGCATATTATTTAGCAAAAGAGCACAATATTACAAATGTTGCTATCATTGAAAAAGGATGGATCGGAGGTGGAAACGTTGGACGTAACACTACAATTATTAGATCAAATTACATGCACGATGATAATGCTCTCTTTAGTGAGTTTGGAATGGATCTATGGAGAAAAATGAGCCAAGATTTGAATTATAATGTGATGTTTTCCCCAAGAGGAATTATCAATCTTGCGCACTCTGATGCACAAATGAACGTTTATGCAAGAAGAGGGAATTCAATGAGGCTAAATGGAATAGATGCAGTTCTACTCAATAGAGAACAGGTTAAAGAAATTATCCCAATGGCAGACTTTTCTGAAAATGTAAGATTCCCAATTTTTGGTGGACTAATGCAACCAAGTGCGGGAACTGCAAGGCATGATGCTGTTGCTTGGGGCTATGCAAGACAAGCTGATTCAATGGGAGTGGATATAATTCAAAATTGTGAAGTTACAGGATTTGATGTTAGTGGTGGAAAAATTAATGGTGTGAGAACTTCAAGAGGTGACATTAAGGTTAAGAAAATAGGGTTATGTGTTGCTGGGAGTACAAATATTTTAGCAGAAAAATTAAACATGACATTACCTGTCGAAACCCATTTGCTTCAAGCATGTGTATCAGAACCGGTAAAACCAATCTTAGATAGAGTAGTTACTTTTGGAGCAGGACACTTTTACATAAGTCAATCAGATAAAGGTGAGATGGTAATGGGAGGTGACCTTGATGGATATAATAGTTATGCACAAAGGGGTAACTTACCAACTTTACAACACGTGCTTACAGAGGGAATTGCAATGATGCCGTTCTTAAGTAAATTAAAAATGCTTAGAACTTGGGGTGGAATAATGGATATGTCTATGGATGGATCTCCAATAATTGATAAGACACATATTGAAGGTTTGTATTTAAATTGTGGTTGGTGTTATGGTGGATTTAAAGCAACTCCTGCATCAGGTTGGACATTCGCTCATACAATTGCACAAGACAGAGTTCACAAATTAAATGCAGGATATAGTTTAAATAGATTTAACACAGGCCACTTACTTGATGAAAAAGGACTTGGAACTAAAACTTGGATTTCATAAATGCTTCATATTAATTGTCCACATTGTGGAATGAGATCACAAAATGAATTTTCTTATGGAGGTGATGCAACTGTTAAAAGACCTGAGCTTAATAAAGAGGTAACAGATCAAGATTGGGATAATTTTGTCTACAATAGAAAAAGTTTAAGAGGAAAACATTTAGAGTTATGGCAGCATTTATCAGGCTGTAGACAGTGGATAAAAGTTGAAAGAGATACTGCAACTCATGAAATATTTAGAACATTAAAAGCTAATGAGGATAATTCGTAATGAATCAAAGTTATCGTTTACCTGATGTTGGTCTAATAGATAGAGATAAGAAATTATCATTTAAGTTTAATGGTAAAATTTATTACGGATATGAAGGGGATACTCTTGCTTCAGCTTTAATAGCTAACGGCGTTCATTTAATTGGTAGAAGTTTCAAATATCATAGACCAAGAGGGTTTTTTGGAGCAGGAGTGGATGAGCCTTATGCAATTGTTCAATTATATAGAAATGGTGAAACGGAGCCAAATATTAAAGCTACAGAACAAGAACTTTTTGAGGGTTTAGAAGCAAAAAGTGTAAACTGCTGGCCAAGTGTAAACTTTGATATTGGAGCAATAAATAATTTTTTAAAAATATTTTTACCTGCTGGGTTTTATTACAAAACTTTTATGTGGCCAAAAAGTTTTTGGTATAAAGTTTACGAACCTTTTATTAGAAAAGCAGCAGGACTTGGTGTTGCATCAATCAAACATGATAAGGAAAGATACGAACATAAATATGAATATTGTGATTTATTAATTGCAGGTTCAGGACCATCAGGTTTAGCAAGTGCATATGCTGCAGCAAAAAATGGAGCTCGAGTTATTTTAGCTGAAGACAAAGCTAGACATGGAGGAACATTGTTAACTAGCGATGTCAATATTGGAAACCAGTCAGGCAAAGAATGGGCTGATGGAATAATTTCAGAACTTAAAGAAATGCCAAATGTGATTATTAAAAATAGATCTCAAGTGTTTGGATACTATGATCATAATATGTTGGTGATGTCTGAAAGAATTAGTGATCACTTACCAAAAACAAAACAATATCATCCAAAACAAAGACTTTGGTATATTAGAGCAAAAGAAGTTTTAATTTCTTCAGGATCAATTGAAAGACCTATCGTTTTTGGAAACAATGATACACCAGGTGTTATGCTTTCATCAGCAGCAAAAGAATACCTAAAAGTTTATGGAGTATTAGTTGGAAGAAAACCTTTAATATTTACTAATAATGATAGTGGATATGAAACTGCAATTGAATTTAAAAAAAATGGTGTTGACCCAATTATTTTAGATACAAGAAAAGATCCTCAATCTGAAATAGTTGATGAAGCAAAAAACTTAGGAATAAATATTAAGTTTTCTTATGTAGTAGTAGCAGCTCAAGGTTATAAAAAAGTAAAATCAGCAGATATTGCAAAAATTTCAGATGATAAAGAACAACTTGGTACGTTAGAAAATATTGTATGTGATTGCATATGTGTTTCAGGATTTTGGACGCCAACAATCCATTTAGCTTCACAATCAGGAAATAAAACAAAATTTAATGAAGATATTGATGCATTTGTTCCAGGTGTATCAAAACAAAATGAAACAACTTTAGGTGCTGCAAACGGATCTTATACTTTAGAAGAGACTTTAAAAAGTTCTTTTGAAACTGCCCATGAGTTATCAAAAAAAATTACTAAAAATGATAATAAGGTTTCTCTTCCAAATATTGTTGAAAAAAAATCAACAACACATGATAAGTTTTGGTGTGTGCCATTACCTGAAGGAAAAAATTATAAAAGATTTTTAGATTTTCAAAACGATGTAGCAGTCTCTGATATCGAGATAGCACTTAAAGAGGGGTATCGATCAATTGAGCATGTTAAAAGATACACAACACTAGGAATGGCAACTGATCAAGGTAAAACAAGTAACTTAAACGGTTTACAATTAGTATCGAATATTGAAAACAAAGTAGTACCAAATGTTGGTCACACTACTTTTAGACCTCCATACACACCAGTATCTATAGGTGCAATTGTAGGAAGAGAGGTTGGAAAACATTCAAAACCAACAAGAAAATCACCAATGCATTCATGGCATGAAAAAAATAAAGCAGTATTTGTTGATGCGGGTGTGTGGTTAAGACCAAGATATTACAAACAAGGTGATGAAAATTTATTTGAAGGATCAAAAAGAGAAGCGAAAAATGTGAGAACAAATGTAGGAGTTTGTGATGTAACTACATTAGGTAAAATAGATATTAAAGGACCTGATGCAGCAGAGCTTTTAAATAGAGTTTATACAAATGCATGGTTAAAGCTGCCAGTCGGCAAAGCAAGATACGGTGTGATGTTAAGAGAAGATGGAATTGTCATGGATGATGGAACAACGACAAGAATTTCGGAAAATCATTATCATATGACAACAACTACTGCTCAAGCTGCAAATGTTCTTTCGCATTTAGAGTATTATCTACAATTAGTGTGGCCAGAGTTAAATGTAAATGTTGTATCAACTACAGAACAATGGGCAGGAGCTGCAATTGCTGGACCTAAGTCTAGAGATTTATTAAAAAAACTATTTCCAAATTCAGATGTGTCGAATGAAGGATTGCCTTTTATGGGTTACATTGAAGAAGATTTGTTTGGTGTTAAGGCTAGAATTTTTAGAATTTCATTTTCTGGTGAACTTGCCTATGAAATTAATGTTGGGTCTGACAATGGAATTTTTATGTGGGAAAAAATTATGGAAGTTGGTCAAGAATTTAAAATCCAGCCTTATGGAACAGAAGCATTATCAACACTTAGAATTGAAATGGGTCACGTAGCAGGTTCCGAGCTTGATGGAAGAACAATACCTTATGATAATTCCCTAGAAGGATTATTAAGTCAAAAGAAAGATTTTATTGGAAAAAGATCTTTAACAAGAGAAGCATTTATTGCTGAAGATAGACAAAAAGTTGTTGGAGTTGTTCCTTTAGACAAAAAAACAAGTATACCAGAAGGGTCACATTTAGTTAAAGACTCTAATGCACCTCTTCCAAATCCAAAATTAGGTTATATTTCAGCTTCTTGTTGGAGCGTTGAGCATGATAATCCATTTTCTTTAGCAATTTTAAAAGACGGAAAAAATATGATTGGTGAAAAGTTATTTGTAATGTCTCCACTAAAAAATAAAGTAATTCCAGTTGAGATTGTTTCGTCACATTACGTTGATCCTAAAGGTGAAAGGGTTAGATCGTGAGTTTAGTATCAGCCTTAGCAAATGTTCATTCAACAGGTCAATTTGGAGATCATGAGGGTAAAGATGAAAATAATATTTTAAGAATATCTGAAATAAAGAATTTATTAATAGTACAAATAGTTAAGTATAAAAATTCTAAAGTCTCATTTGAAAACATTGATATTGATGGTTTAAAATTAAAAGATAAACCACTAAGTGTAATAAATAATAAAGACACAAGAATTTTATGGAATGGGCCACAAAATTGGCTTTTGGTTTCAACAAAAAAAGATTTACTTAAAAATATATCACAAAATTTAAATGAAACAGATTTTGCTGTAACTGATTTATCTCATTCAAAAGCTATAATTGAAATAGAAGGACAAGATGTAAAAGAAGTTTTAAAAAAGGGATGTCCTTTTAATTTTAATACTTTAGAAAAAAATAATTCAATAAATTCTACTTATAATGGAATAACGTTTACAGTTGATTTGTTAGACGACAATCCTGATAAAGTGAGATTATTTGCCCTAAGAAGTTTTGGCGAATCTTTGTATCATTCTGTTACAGATGCATCTTTAGAGTTTGGCTTTAAGTCTCTGTAAATACTTTTAATCTCTTGTTGCAATATAAACACCAATTGTGGTTATTAAAAAACCAAAAAGGTCTAAATTAGTCAAACTTTCATTTAAAAAAAGCCAAGCCATAAAAGCAGATGTAGCTGGAATTAAAAAAAATATAGAGACAGTTTTGCTTGCTGAGTTATTTTTAATTAAATACATCAATATTGTAAAAGCACCAAATGAAACTAAAAAAATCTGGTGGCTCATTGCAATAATAAATGTTTGTGAAAATTCTATATATGGTTTTGTAAATAAAATTACAATCAATAGATGAAAGCTAAAACCACCTATAGCTTGATACATGTTACTAACTGATAAAGGTAAATTATTACTAATTTTTTTTTGCCAGATTGTAGAGGAAGTTATTGCAACTAATGCTATTATAGTTGCAACCAAACCAACAATTGGAATATCTGATCCAATATCAAGACCCAAAACTAAGGTCGCTCCTATGAAACCAAGCAAAACACCAATCCATTGTTGCATTGATACTTTTTCATTTAAAATTGGGCCACTTAAAGCATTTGTTAGTATCGGCTGGAGTGTAACAATTAGAGCAGCTATTCCGGTGGGCATTCCTTTTGAAATTGAGTAAAAAACTCCCCCTAAATAAAATCCATGAAAGAGAACCCCACTAAGAAAAGACTCAATAAAGTTTTTTTTATCAATCAAAATTTTTTGTTTTGAATATATAGAAAACAAGAAAAAACCAATCGCCACTATCGAAAATCTAAAAGCCAATGCCGCAAATGGATCGCTATTATCAATGATCGGCTTAGTAGTAATGAACGCTGAAGACCATAATAATATAAATATGAATGGAAATATTTTAACCATTTTAATAGAGAATAAATATTATCAAATTAATCTAAGATATTTAAGGTAATTAATTTTTTTTGTTTTGTTTCATTGCACCACATTTCATAACTTTCACAAACTCTCCAAAGATGATCAAAAGCTCTTTGAGAGATCTCAAGAGGAAAATGAGTTTTTGCATAGTATAATTTAGGAATTTTCATCAAAAACTTAATCATAGAGTCTTTTTGCAACTCTAAAAGTCGCATAGTTTCTTCATTAATCTTTTTGCCAGTAATATTGTCTATAAAATTATTATTTTTTAATTCTAAAAACCATTGATTGTGAAATTCTCCTGAACTTATCAGGTCATAGTCTTTTGTTGTCATAAAAACTTCAAATGCTTGTATATTAGTCATTTCAGAGTTTTCTTTTTTTATCTTATCAACTTTTGAATAAATTAACTCTGCAACTCTTAGAACATAAGGCTTATCTTTATCTTGGGACATGAATTATCTTTTGTGTTTAGACATAGCTGAATTAGCAAGAATTAAATTTGGATCTAAAAAGATTTTAGAGGACTTTACATTACTAAATGATTTAAAAGCAAAAATTGCAATTGGAAGCTCTGTGCAGCCTAATATTATTTTTTTACATTTCATTTTAATTAATTCATTAATTGCAGGTTTAATTGCTTTTGCGGCAGCTTTAACATTACCCATTTTAACAAATTTTATGGCTTTATTTACTGATTTTTTTTGAAGGTTTTGAGAGGGTTGTATTAAATTATAATCTTTATTAAAAATTTTATCGTATACACCTGTTTTAAGTGTTCCTTCAGTAGCCAACAAACCTACTTTTGAATTTTTCTTACAATTTTTTTTTGTAAATTTAAAAACTTCCTTTGGCATATTTACAATTGGAATATTGATTTTTTTTTGCAAATCATCAAACCAATAATGAGCAGTGTTACATGGTATAACAATAAATTTACATTTATTTTTTTCAAGCAATTTACATCCATGAAGTAAACTTTTTAAAACATTGTTATATTTCTTTTTACTTTTGTTATTTGAAGATTTATTTGATAAATTTTTAGTTTGTACTCCAATAGACTCTGGTCTACCAGGTATGTTTGATTTGTTATAAAGAATGAATAAGGGGTACTCTTGATCAATTTTTCCTCTGTTTAAGATTGCAAGTTTATTACAAAAATCTAAACCTGCTTGAGTTCCCATTCCACCTAAAATTCCGATCATATTTTTTTTGAATAACTTATATTAGATTGGTTTATTTATTCCTCTCATAAATACAATAAGTAGGCAACCACTTTTAGTATGAGAGTTATGAGTAGTTCCAGGTTCAAAAGTTATAAAATCACCTTTTTTAAAAACTTTTCCATCTACATCTTCTAGTTCACCTTTAATTACATAAAATTCTTCAAATCCTTGATGTATATGTGGTAGGCTTTTTGCACCAGGATCCATTTTTAATATATACGTACCGAATCCTCCATTTTTTTTATCATAACTTACTTTGTGCCAACTCATTCCTTTTACTGGCTCACCATAATTGTCAAATGGTTCAAATTTTAGATTATCTATATTTTTAACAAATCTTTCACTCATAATAATACCTACTGTACTATTAAAATTGATAATTGAAAATTGTGTTTAAAGATTGTTTTTGGTATTGGCTGAAATTTAAAATATAAATCAGTAGATTTAAATTTTTGCTATCTCAGCCAATAGTGAAGTGTGAATATTATGCAGTTTTTAAGTTAACTGCTGAAGGACCTTTAGGACCATCTTCAACATCGAAAGTCAAAGCTTGACCCTCAT
>JGI20155J14468_10002098_pt1 | contig 14972 bp, 13 predicted proteins | sample COG_05_FD_14468 | JGI IMG/M metagenome (IMG submission 14468) | reverse complement strand
ATTACCAGCCCAAAATAAGGATGCGCATACAAGCATTATATATGCTTTGATGTTTTGCATGAATTAACTAAATCTTTTTGAGCTATAAGGATCTAGATTTAAATTTGTATTCTCTTTAGCTATCATTCCTGAAACAATCTTTCCAGATATTGGGCCCAATGTCCATCCTAAATGATGATGTCCAAAGCAGTAAAAAACATTTTTATAATTTTTAGATGGTCCCATTACTGGTAAAAAATCTGGCAGTGTTGGTCTAAAACCCAACCATTCATCTTCATGCTCTGGTAAATCTCCTAACATGTATTTTGCATTATTGATTAAATTATTTATTCTTGATTTTGAAAGTGGGTTAGCCAAACCACCAAATTCAACTGTACCAACTACTCTTAGACCCTGTTCCATCGGTGTAATTCCAAAGCCCCGGTTAGAAAAAATTACAGGTCTATTTAGAAGATGATCACAATTTTTAAAATGAATATGATATCCTCGTTCTGTATCTAAGGGAATTTTTTCATCCAAGTTATCAGTCAATTTTTTTGAAAAGGCTCCACAAGCTATAACCACTTTATCAAAAGAAAATTTTTGTTTTTCAGATACAAATATTGGCTTTTCTTCTTTAAATTCAATATTTTGAATACTTATCTTATTAAATTTTCCACCTTTTTTTAAAAAAAGGTTAAAAAGTTTTAGTAAAATTTTTTTTGGATTTCTTGCGTGTCTTGCATAAGGATAATAAACTCCTGCATGATAGAAGGGCTTAATATTAGGTTCTAAATCATGGATTTCACCTTTATTTACAAGTTGTTGTTTGACTCCGAGTTCGTCTCTAACTCTAATTTCTAGTTCTCGACTTTTGAGATCTTTGTCATTCCAAATATAAAGAATTCCTTTATTTTCAACCAAACCTTCTAAATTAATTTCATCAAATAACTCATCATAAGCTGGTAAAGCTAAATCTAAAATTTGATGCATATTTTTTGCTGTATGCATCATCTTTTTTTTTGATGTGTTTAAAATAAATTTTACGAACCATGGAATCATTTTTGGTATATAATTCCATTTAAGCGCTAAGGGCCCCGTTGAACTTAACAACATTGCTGGCACATCTGCCAAAACATCAGTTCTGTTCAATGATAAGGAGGCGTATGGAGAAAAATGTCCGGCATTACCATAAGATGCAGCCTGGCTGCCAGGTTCGTCCCTATCAAAAATAGTTACATTAAATCCTTTTTTTTGAAGAAATAAAGCATTTGAAATACCCTGAATTCCAGCACCTACTATTCCAACGTTTAAATTATTTCCCATAATTATATATACAATTAATTATTAAATTAATTTAAGCGACAAATTATACTCAGGCAATTGATTGTTGGCTGTGGACTTTTGCACTCATAACTATGCCAAAACCAATCATTGTTGCTAACATTGAAGAACCACCATAAGACATTATTGGCAATGGAGAACCCACTATCGGTAATAAACCAAGAACCATACTCATATTAATTGTGATATAAACAAATATTGCACCACTAAAACTATAACAAAATATCTTTGCAAAAAAACTTCTTGATAATGCTCCTATTGCCACTGTTCGATAGATAATCACAGCGTAAATTAAAAGTAGAAATGCTGAACCAACAAAACCAAATTCTTCTGAAAAAAGAGTAAAAATAAAATCTGTATGCTTCTCAGGTAAAAATTCTAGGTAACTTTGTGTACCTTTAAGAAAGCCTTTTCCAAATATACCTCCTGAACCTACCGCAATTTTTGATTGAATAATTTGATATCCAGCACCAAGAGGATCCCTATCAGGGTTCAAAAAAGTTAAAACTCTAAGCTTTTGATAGGGTTTCAAAAAAGCAATTATAAATGGTAGAGAAATCAAAAAGCCAAGCATTGTATAAATAAAATATTTATGATTGATTCCCGCAAACCACAAAACAGCTATTCCACTAATTGCAATAAGAAGTGAAGTTCCTAGATCAGGCTGTACTATCACCAGCCCCATTGGCAATAAAATAATTATTAGAGATGTTAAAATTGTGTAAATGGAATTTACATTTTCTAATCTCATTCTATGAAAATATTTAGATAAACATAAAATAATAAAAATTTTCATTAATTCAGATGGTTGTAGATTTATAAAATATAGATTTATCCATCTTTGGGAGCCAGAGGAAGTAATTCCAAATAAATAAGTCCAAATTAATAGAATAATTATTAAAATATAAGCTAAGTAGCCGATTGAAAACCAAAATTTTATATTTATGAATGAAATTACTATCATCATAATTGTAAAAAATATCAATTTAACGAAGTGACTTTTTGTGTGAAATAATACTTTTCCTCCATCAGTAGAATACATTGTGGCTAAGCTAATAGATCCTAATAATAAAATACAAAATAAAAGCAAGTAATCAAAATTTTTAAATTTTTGAAAAAAACCAACATTATTACTAGTAAATCTTGTGTGTTGATACATCTAAATTTCCAAATACAATTTATTATTTTTTGACTCTCTTAACGGATGCTGGTCAATTATTAATTTAAATAATTTTTTTGCCATAGGAGCAGCTGTAGTACTTCCATTTCCTCCATGCTCTACTAAAATACTAACTGCATATCTTGGATTTTTATAGGGCCCATAGGCAATATACAAAGCGTGATCTCTTTCTTCATAAGGAATTTCAAATGTTTTTAAATCCAACTCTCTATCTCTTTCAGTGATTTTCTTAACTTGTGCTGTTCCAGTTTTTCCAGCAAATTGGTATTTTGGATCACTAATCCTTGAACGATATGAGGTTCCCATTACCTCATTTGTAGAACCAAACATTGCATCCTGTATAATTCTAATATTTCTTGAGTCTTTGTATAAAGGTATAAATTTGTCATCTAGTTTTTCATTATTTTCATCATCTACAAGTATTTTAGGATAAATCTTATGGCCTCCATTACCAATTTGTGCAGTCATTAAACATAATTGAATAGGTGTAGTTTGAATGTAACCTTGGCCAATTCCAGTAATCATAGTTTCACCTAATAACCAACCTTTCCCTAAAGCATTTTTTTTCCATTGAGTGTTTGGAACTAAACCTTTTTTTTCAATACTAAAAAGGTCACCAAATACTTCTTTTCCCAAACCAAATTTTTTTGCAGTTTCACTTAGTTTGTCTACTCCAAGTCTTCGAGCTATCTCATAAAAATAAGTATCACAAGATTGTTTCATGGCATTTCTTAAGCTAACAAAACCATGCCCTTTTTTTTTCCAGCAATGATAAGTTTGACCATACATTTCTGTTTTGCCAGTGCATCCAACAGTAAAATTTGTGTTAATAATTCCATTTTCTAAAGCAGATAGAGCAACGATTGGTTTAATGGTTGACCCTGGAGAGTATCTTCCTTGTAAAGTTTTATTAACCAGTGGTTTCATTGGATCATTACGAATTATTTGCCAGTCATCCTGACTTATGCCAAAAACAAATAAATTTGGATCAAATGTTGGGGAAGAGTGCATTGCAATTATTTCACCCGTATAAATATCCATTACACAAATTGATCCTGCCTTATCTTTTAATAGTTCATTAGCTAATTGTTGAACTTTTGCATCTACTGTTAATCTTAAAGTTTTTCCTTTTTCACCTTTTTGAAATTCTAATTGACTAATCCTTCTGCCATAAGCGTTTACTTCATACCTTTCAATATCATTGGTTCCTATAAGTTTTTCTTCAAAAGATTTTTCCAGACCAACTTTTCCAATTTTAAGACCAGGGACAAAATTTTTTCTTATTGTTTCATTTTTTTCAATATCAATTTGATTAGCTTGACTCACATAACCAAGAACATGAGTAAAATTTTCTTTAAAGGGATAATTTCGAGAAATAGATATTACTGGTTTAACTCCATTTAAATCATAAAGATGATTATTTATTTTTGAAAACTTTTTCCAGTCTAAATTGTCTGATACGATTAGAGTTTCCCATGGTTTAATCTCATTTTTTTTCTTTAAAATTTTTTTAAATTCTTTATCTGATAGATCTAATAAATCTTTAATTCTATACATAACGTATTTAAAATTTTCTACCTCTTCAGGAGTGATGTGAAGCTGGTAAGCTTCAAAGTTTCCAGCAATTATATTTCCAAAATAATCATGAAATTCTCCTCTGACTGGAGCTAATTTCCATTCTCTAATTCTATTTTTGTCAGATAAAGTTAGATATTTTTTGTTCTCTTTAATTTGTAAAAAAAATAATCTACTAACTAAACCGATCATGATCATAAATTTTAATGATCCAGTAATAAACATTCTTCTATTTATAGAATTTAATTTTGTTGCATTATCACTCGATGAATTAATCATTTAAACTTTTAAGATAATATTTAAATATTGATACAAAAACTATATAAAATAAAAATGTAAAAAAGGTATTCACTAGATAACTCATCAAAACTAAATTAAATGAAAAAAATAGTGTTAAAATTGAGTAATTGATTGAGTTAATTAGGCTCACAATAAATAAAAAATAAAACCAATCTTTAATTGGATTTGGTCTAATCGTGATATTTCTAAAATAAGATGTAGCAATACATATCAAAGTATATGACAAACTACTTATACCTAACGGTAATCCCACAACTGTGTCATTGAATAAACCGGCGATAAAAACTAAAAAATAATCAAAATTTTTAAAATCTTTTAAAGTAAAGAAAAAAATTAAAATGAATGGAAAATTAAATGAAAAATAATCTAAATTAAGATAATTTAAGTCAAATTCATTAAATACGGATATAAATAAGATTATCAATGGTAACCAAGAATAAAATCGTAGAAATGAACTTTTTGAACTTAAACTACTCATTAATTTTTTTCCCTTTGTTTAAAATACAATTTTTATATTCTGGTGTTCCAATTTTATAACCAGTACTGAATAATTTTTTTGTTTGACATTTATGACTATAGATTAAATTTAATTTTAGAAATTCTAATTCAGATTTATCAAGATTAAATTGATCAATCTTTTCCTTTTGCTTCAACATCTCATTATTTAAACTTAAAATTTGGTCATTTAGATCAATTATTTTTGTCTTTAAATTGTCATTCTCCTCTTTAAATTTTGTATTACTATCTTCAATAATTTCGACCTCATCCTCAAGAATTTTTAATTTAGCCTCAATTGGATTTTTATTTTCATCATTAATTTGATCTAAATTTTGAACATCTTTTTTTTCAACTATCTCAGCAAATACGTATTTTAACTGAGAAAAATCTGAGTAAAATTGCACCTTAAATCTATAATCTGACCTATTTTCATCTTTTATTAATTTTCCTACAGGAGTTCCACTTTTAAATATTCCTCCAGTACCAGATGTGTAAACAACACTTTTTTCCGTAAATTCCTCTAAAAAATCATTCTTAACATATTTAATATTTCCTTTTGATGCTCCATCTCCATTTATAATTGCTTGAGCATTTTGAGGAACGATCGTCACTGGTATGTTTGAATTTATATCTGACAATAATAAAACTCTGGAAGTCTTATAATTAGCTTCGATTACTCTTCCTACTAAATAAGATTGATCATAAATATTAGTTCCGATTTTTAGGTTATCTTTAGTCCCTTTGTTAATAATTATGCTTCTTAAAAAAGGACTTTTGTGATCAACAATAATTTTTGCTAATATTTTGTTAGAGGTTGATACATAATCATTAATTAATTCTTTAAGCTCTTTATTTTCAAATTTTATAATTTCATTTGATACGTTCTTTGATCTTAGAATATTTAACTCTTCTCTATCTTGTTTATACTTATTATAAAAATTTGTGTAATCGGCTATATCTAAAACAGTTTTTTTAATTAAATTTTCTGGGATTGAAACAATAAATGATGACCTGTAAACTATTTCATTTATTCCAGACTTTAGATATCTAATAATTTTAAAGTCTAAACTTGATAACAAAATAATGAAAGTTGAAACTAATACTAATGTTAGAAGTGAAAATTTTTGTTGTGTACTTTTTTTTAAAAAAGCAGATCGAATTGCTATAATAAAGTCATCTCTGCTTGAGGCCATTATTCTTAATATTCAGTCAACATAGTAGAGAATGTTTGCTCTTGATCTAGTGCTTTACCAGTTCCTATTGCAACGCATGATAGTGGATCATCTGCAATATGAACAGGTAAACCTGTTTCTTTAGAAAATCGTTTATCTATATTTTTTAATAAAGCTCCACCACCAGTCAAAACTAAACCCATGTCTACTAGGTCTGCTGATAATTCAGGAGGAGTACTTTCTAAAGCATCTTTAATTCCATTAACCATTTGTCTTAGAATATCATTTAAAGCTTCTGCAGTATCTTCCTCTGTAATATTAACTTCTTTTGGAGTTCCAGATCTTAAATCTCTTCCTTTGACTGCGTAAGTATTATTATTTGTTGGAATAGCTGTTCCAATTTCTTTTTTAATTTTTTCAGCTGTGCTATCACCAATCATTAAGTTGTATTCTTTTCTCATATAATTGGCCATCGCTGCATCCATTGCATCACCTGCAACTCTTAAAGATTTTGAATAAACTAAACCTCCCAAAGACATAACAGCTATTTCACTTGTACCGCCACCAATATCTACAACCATAGAACCTGTAGCTTCAGAAATTGGAAGACCAGCTCCAATAGCGGCTGCAATGGGCTCTTCAATTAATTGAACTCTTCTTGCTCCTGCTGCTAAAGCACTATCTTGGATTGCTTTTCTTTCAACTGGCGTTGAGCCTGTGGGTACACATATTAATATTCTTGGATTTGCAAATGTTCTTCCTTTATGAACCTTTTTAATAAAGTGTTTAATCATTTCTTCAGTAACTATGAAATCTGCTATTACTCCATCTCTTAAAGGTCTTATTGCTTCAATATTTCCTGGAGTTCTTCCCAGCATTGTTTTTGCTTCATCTCCAACAGCTAAAACTTGTTTTTTTCCACCTTGATCAACTATAGCAACTACAGAAGGTTCATTTAATACAACACCCTGTCCTTTTACAACAACCAGTGTATTTGCTGTTCCTAGATCAATAGCCATATCTTGGCTCCAAACTTTTTTAATTTTATCAAATAGACCCATTTAAATTCCTCTAACTTTCTCTTTTTCTTGCTCCACTGAAGGAGCTGTTTTTTCTCTTTTAATTATCATTTTATTTAATGCACTCAAGTATGCATTTGCTGATGCAACTAATGTATCTGTATCCGCTGCTTGTCCAACGGTTGTTTTTCCATTTTCCTCAATTCGAACACTTACTGTTGCTTGAGCATCAGTTCCTTCAGTCACTGCATGAACTTGATACAATAAAAGTTTTACATCGTGAGGATATAAAACTTTTATACATTTAAAAATAGCGTCTACAGGTCCATCACCTGTTTCTGAAGTCTTTTTAACCTCCCCATAAACATCGAGTGTCATTTCTGCTCTTTGTGGTTCTCCAGTACCAGCAAAAACTTTTAAAGATTTAAGATTGATAACATTCTTTTCAAGAACCATACTATCATCAACTAATGCAGCTATATCATCATCATAAACATGCTTCTTTTTATCAGCTAATATCTTAAATTTACCAAATGCTGTTTGAATTACGTCATCCGTAACATCTGCATATCCCAGATCGGTTAATTTTTCTTTAAATGCATGTCTTCCAGAATGCTTCCCCATAACTAAGGAAGTTTTTTTAACTCCAACACTTTCAGGAGTCATAATTTCATAAGTTTCTCTATTCTTAAGCATTCCATCTTGATGAATGCCTGCTTCATGCGCAAAAGCATTTTTTCCAACAATCGCTTTATTAAATTGAACTGGGAAAGTTGCGTTTGATACAATTTTAGATGCTTTACTTAAAAGCTCAGTTTTAATTCCAGTTGTATATGGCATCAAATCATTTCTTGTTCTGATTGCCATAACTATTTCCTCTAAAGCTGCATTGCCTGCTCTTTCACCAATCCCATTAATTGTGCACTCTACTTGTCTCGCTCCAGCAGAAACACCAGCTAGTGAATTTGCTACAGCCAATCCTAAATCATTATGACAATGGACAGATAAAATTGCCTTATCAATATTTGGAACTTTGTTTTTTAATGTTGTGATAATTTTTGTAAATTCTGAAGGAGTTGTATAACCAACTGTGTCTGGTATATTTATAGTTTTTGCACCACAGTTAATTGCAAGTTCAACTATTTTACACATGAAATCCATATCTGTTCTTGTTCCATCTTCACATGACCATTCAACATCATCAGTAAGTTTTCTTGCGTATGAAACGCTCTCTTTAATGGCATCTAAAACTTGTTCGGGAGTTTTGTTTAATTTATGTTTCATATGTAGTGGACTGGTAGAAATAAAAGTGTGAATTCTAAATCTTGGAGCAGCTTTTAAAGCTTCATGACATGCATCAATATCTTTTTTACTAGCTCTAGATAAACCAGCGGGTATAGAATTTTTTAAAATTTTACTTATAGCTTTTACTGACTCAAAATCTCCTGGAGAGGCTATTGGAAAGCCTGCCTCAATAATATCGATTCCTAACTCATCAAAGATTCTTGATATTTGAATCTTTTCTTCAAGACTCATTGATGCTCCGGGTGATTGTTCACCATCTCGCATTGTAGTATCAAATATAAAAACTTTATTTTTATCAGCCATAACAATAGTTTTTGAGTAATTTATAATACAATCTATATTAGAAATTGCAAAATATTAATAAAAATAAATTTATTTTACTTAACTCTTGTCGCTATCAACTAATTTTTTCTTACTAATCCAAGGCATCATTGCTCTTAAATTTGCGCCAACTTTTTCAACTGGATGGTCAGCTAGTTTTGCCCTAGTTGCAAGAAAGTTTTTTTGGCCATTTTTACATTCATTCATCCATTCTTTTGTAAATTTGCCAGACTGAATATCGGCCAAAACTTCTTTCATTCTTTTTTTAGTTTCCTCTTTATTTATAATCCTAGGCCCAGATTGGTATTCACCATATTCAGCAGTGTTTGAAATTGAATAATTCATATTAGCAATTCCACCTTCGTAAATTAAATCAACAATCAATTTTACTTCATGGACGGTCTCAAAGTATGCCATTTCAGGTTCATAACCCGCTTCTGTTAAAGTTTCATAACCATTCTTAATTAATTCAACTAATCCGCCACAAAGAACTGTTTGCTCTCCAAATAAATCAGTTTCAACTTCATCTTTAAATGTCGTTTCAATTATTCCAGATCTTCCACCACCCACTGCCGAGGCATATGACATTGCAAGGTCTCTTGCTTTACCTGAGCCATTTTGATGAACGGCAAACAAACATGGAACGCCTCCACCTTTTTCAAATTCACTTCTAACTAAATGGCCAGGGCCTTTTGGAGCAACCATAAATACATCTAAATCTTTTCTTGCTTTAATTAAATCATAATGAACATTTAAACCATGTGCAAATGCGATTGAGGTTCCTTCTTTAACTCTTTGTTCGATATGATTTTTATAAATTGAAGCTTGTAATTCATCAGGAGTTAAAATCATAACAACATCAGCCCACTCTGCAGCATCTGATAAATTCATTACTTTTAATCCTTTAGACTCAGCCTTAGCAATACTTGATGAACCATCTCTTAGAGCAACTACCACTTCTTTTACACCGCTATCTTTAAGATTTAAAGCATGTGCATGTCCTTGGCTACCATAACCAAAAATTGCAATCTTTTTATCTTTAATCAAATTTACATCTGTATCTTTTTCATAGAACATTTTCATTTTTTTTCTCCCACTTTATTTAAAAATTTCTGCACCTCTTGTCATTGCTATTGCCCCTGTTCTTGAGGTGCTTGTAAGACCTAGGGTTTTTAATTTTTTACTCATTTTATCAATTTCTCTTCTTAATGCAGTTATCTGAATTACAACAGACAGTTTTGTTTTATCTAATATTACAGGATTAAAGTTTTTACAGGCTTTAAGACATTTTTCTATCTTTTTTTTATTACCGACTACTTTTAACAAAGCCATTTCTTTAAAAATTACTTTTTTATCTTCTCTTTTAAAATCAGCAACTTTATGAACTGGAACTAATTTTTTTAATTGAAGTTTAATTTGGTCTATAACTTGAGGGGTTCCAATAGTAACAATAGTAATTCTTGAAATATTTTTTGTTTGATCTACTTCAGCAACAGCCAATGACTCAATATTGTATCCTCTGCCAGAAAATAAACCTACAACTCTAGCTAATACTCCAGCTTCATTATCAACCCAAACAACAAATATATGAGTGTCTAATTTACCTTTTTTTGTTGGAATGCTATAAGCTGATTTAGGTTTTGACATTAAACTAACGCTTTTCCTTTTCCTGTAATTTTATTTTCCTCTTTATCATTAGGGCCTAATATCATTTGATTATGAGGTTTTCCCGATGGTATCATCGGAAAACAGTTTTCATTTGGATCAACATGACAATCAAATATTACTGGTCCATTATGATCAACCATTTCTTTTATCTTTAAATCTAAATCGCCAGGATTTTCAGCTTTTATTCCTTTGCATCCATAAGCTTCGGCAAGTTTTACGAAATCGGGTAGCGCTTCTGAATAACTTTCAGAATAATTTTTCTCATGTAATAATTCCTGCCATTGTCTTACCATTCCCATATATTGATTATTTAAAATAAAAATTTTAATAGGTAAATTGTATTGAACTGCAGTAGACATTTCTTGCATAGTCATTAAAATTGATGCTTCACCAGCTATATCAATTACTAATTTGTCCGAATGAGCTATCTGAACTCCAATCGCAGCTGGAAGACCATACCCCATAGTTCCAAGACCTCCAGATGTCATCCATCTATTTGGTTTATTAAATTTATAATGTTGTGCAGCCCACATTTGATGTTGACCAACCTCTGTTGTTATAAAAGTATCTTGATTTTTTGTTAATTCATATAACCTTTGAACTGCATGTTGAGGTTTAATTATTGTATCACTATTTATAAAACCTAGAGAATTTTTGGTTCTCCATTTTTGAATTTGTTCCCACCACTTAGAAATTCTTTGCTTGTTAGAGTCTTTTAAACTGTTTTGTTTTTTGTTTATATTTTTGATAGTTTCTTTAATAACTTCATTAACATCTCCAACTATTGCTAAATCTACTTTTATAATTTTATTTATTGATGAGGGATCAATATCAATATGAACTTTTTTTGACTTAGGTGAAAACTCATCTATCTTTCCTGTAATCCGATCATCAAATCTTGCACCAATGTTGATCAACAAATCACAATCGTGCATTGCATTATTTGCTTCATAAGTTCCATGCATTCCTAACATTCCAATAAATTGTTCATCTTCACCTGGAAAAGCACCAAGTCCCTGCAAAGTTGATGTAATTGGAAAACCAATTAATCTTACAAACTCTCTTAAAGTTTTACTTGCCTCAGGCCCAGAATTTATTACTCCGCCTCCTGTATAAATTATTGGTTTTTTTGCTTTAACAATCAAATTAATAAATTCATCTATTTCATTTTTGCTAAATTTATTTTGTGATTTGCCATTTAAATTCTTTTCTTTTTTTGGTTTTGAATAATTTGTTTTGGCAAATTGAATGTCTTTAGGAATATCTACTAATACTGGCCCAGGTCTTCCTGTAGTTGCTACTCTAAAAGCTTCATGCAAAATTTTTGATAAATCTTTAATATCTTTAACTAACCAATTATGTTTAGTACATGGTCTTGTTATTCCTGTAGTGTCACATTCTTGAAATGCATCAGTACCTATTAAATGAGTTGGAACTTGTCCTGAAATGCATACTAATGGGACCGAGTCCATATATGCATCAGTTAAAGCAGTAACAACATTTGTTGCTCCAGGTCCAGAGGTTACTAAAACAACTCCAGGTTTGCCAGATGATCTTGCATATCCTTCTGCTGCATGTCCTGCTCCTTGCTCATGTCTAACCAAGATATGTTTCAGAGAGGAATGATTTTTTAATTCATCATAGATTGGTAACACTGCACCACCAGGATATCCAAAAATAAATTCAACTTCTTGATCTTCAAGACATTTGAATACAATTTCAGCACCTGTTAATAATTTTGGCATTTCGCAATCTAGCTGAAGTTGTGCTCATTGGTCAAGACTAAGTAAGAAATATCTAAATATTTTTCAAAAAATTATTCAAGCTATTTGGATTTATTTTCATCCAATCACTCATATTTCCTCTTCCCCAAGTGACCTGCCTTTTGGCGTATTGTCTTGTCTTTATTGATATTTTTTCAATAACGTCGTCGATTTCAATTTTTTTCGCAAGGTATTCTTTAATTTCATTTATCCCAATTGCTTTATGTGCGCTTTTGCTCTTAGAAATTTCTAGTTTTACAAATCTTTTGACTTCCAAAATGGCTCCTTTTTTAATCATATTTCTAACTCTTGCATTGATCCTCCTTAAAAGTTCTTTTCTTGGATAGTCAATGTAAATCTTATAAAAAATATCATCTTTATAATTAGACTTTGTATTTTTAAACCATTCATACATGGACTTTTTCGTAAATGATTTTATTTCAAAAGCTCGTATTACTCTGTGAGTGTCAGATGGATTAATTCGATCTTTTACAAGAGGATCTAATTTAATTAATTTTGAGAAAAAATTTTTTGGTCCAATTTTTTTATATAAATATCTTATTTCTTTTCTAAATATCATTGGAATATTTGGAATTTTAGTAAGTCCCTCAGTTATAGCTTTAAAATATAATCCTGTTCCACCAACTAAAATTGGGGTTTTATTCCTTTTTCTTACATCACTTATTTTTATATTTACTAATTTAAGCCAATCTCCAGTAGAAAAATTTTTTTTAACACTTATAGAGCCATACAAATGATGTTTAATTTTTTTATAATCTTTTGATATTGGTCTTGCTGATAAAATCTTTAATTCTTTATAAACTTGCATACTGTCAGCATTTATAATTTCACCACCAACTTTTTTTGCTAATCTAACTGCAAATTCTGATTTGCCTGATGCTGTTGGTCCATAAATTAAGATAATTTTGGACTTTAAATCCATAGATTAATTTAATTTAACACCAATATATCTTCTTTGATTTTGGCTATTATAAATTACTAATAATATACTTTTTTGATTACCTTCTAATACTTTCTTAACTTCTTTATCTAAATCCTTTGAATTTTTAATTTTTTTCTTTTGTGCTTCTAAGATTATACTATTAACCTCAATTGAATCAGATAAAGGACTATTGCTATCTATTTGAGTGATAACTAAACCAGAAGTTTGATTTGGTAAGTTTCTATTCTTTATATCTTCTTTTGAAAGTTCTCTAACTGTTATTTTTAAACTTTCAATTTTTTCTTCTTTAAGAGGAGTATTTTTTTCAGCAACTTTAAAATCCTCTGAAGTTTCAAGTCTTCCAAGAGTAATTGTTTTTGTAATTTCTTTCTTACTTCTCCAAATTTTAACCTTTACTTTTTTTCCAACTTCAGTTCGTGCAACTATAATTGGAAGTTCTTTCATTTCTTGAATTCTCTCTCCATTAAATTCAAGGATAATATCGCCCGCTTTAACGCCAGCTTTTTCTGAAGGGCTATTTGAAGCTACACTGGCAACAAGAGCTCCTCTTGGTTCATCTAAATTTTCAATTTCAGCAATCTCTTTTGTAACATCTTGAATCCTAACTCCAAGCCATCCCCTTTTCGTTTCACCAAATTCAATTAACTGATCAATTACAATTTTTGCACTATTAGATGGTATTGAAAAACCTATTCCAACATTTCCACTTCTTCCTAAAATGGCAGTATTAATTCCAATTACATCTCCGTTCATATCAAATAATGGTCCTCCTGAATTTCCAGAATTGATTGAGGCATCTGTTTGAATATAATCTTCATATCTTGATAATCCTATTGATCTGTTTCTTGCTGAAATTATTCCTGAAGTTACTGTTCCACCTAAACCAAATGGATTTCCTATAGCTATTACCCAATCACCAATCCGAGCTTTGTCTGAGTCTCCAAATTTAACTGGGATAAATTTTTCTTTGGTATCTAATTGCAAAACAGCAATATCTGAAAGTGGATCAGCACCAATAACTTTAGCATTAAATTTTTTTTCACCATTTACTTGTACTAAAATATCTTCAGCACCATCAATTACATGGTTATTTGTTACAACTATTCCCTTTTCTTCTATTATAAAACCTGATCCTAGAGCCGACGATTGTCTTTCTTGTGGTGTTCCAAATTCTTTAAACATGTCACCAAATGGTGAACCTGGAGGGAATTCAAAGCCTGGAAATGGATTGCTTCTAGTCATTATTGTTTGAGTTGTAGAAATATTGACTACAGATGGCATTAATCTCTCTGCTAAATCAGCAAATGAACCTGGAACATTTTGAGATACAGAATTCGTTATAAAATTTATTGAAAATATTATTGAAATTAAGAGAACTTTTAATTTATTCATGTTAGCCCTTTATATAGTAAATAATTATAAAGCCTATTATTGCAAAGACTAATCCACCTATTCTCAATTGACTATCTTTCACTAATTCTAATTTTTTAATTATATTTTTCATTTTTGCCGGAAATATGGCATATAAAATGCCCTCAATAAACAAGAACAGACCAAAAGCTATGATCAACTCTTTCATTGTAGGTCTAATTTGATTTGGGTTTTATATTTCCAAAAAATTTAAAAAACTCACTGTCAGGAGATAAAATGAGTGATGTTTCACCACCGATTAGAGCTCTTTCATAGGCTTGCATAGCTCTATAAAAAGCAAAAAATTCTGGATCTTGTCCGAATGCAGCAGCGAAGATATTGTTTCTCTTACCATCTCCTTCACCTTTCATAATCTCTGAGTCTTTGTTTGCGTTTGCTAAAATTACAGAAACTTCTTTATCTGCTGTTGATGTAATTGTTACAGCCATCTCAGCACCTCTTGCTCTAAATTCT
>JGI20155J14468_10002094_pt1 | contig 14989 bp, 8 predicted proteins | sample COG_05_FD_14468 | JGI IMG/M metagenome (IMG submission 14468) | reverse complement strand
GAGCAATTGCCTCCTGAGCTTTTACAGGAACAAAACACCAAGAAAATATTTGAATTTTGATTTCCGAAAAATTAATCAAACAAATTGAATTCTTGTTCGAGCAATTTTAATTAAGGCAGACGAATTATTGTAATCCCTTTTTTTAAACCTGCTGGTTTAAAGAGTTTGCCCATAGGGTCGGTAATTTTAAGTGACTCCCCTGATGAACATGTGATAGTGAGTGGACCATTATGATTTATGGGGATTTTGTCTCCTGCCATTAAGCTTACCCATTGTAACTCATTACCGAATTTATCTTGTATCAAAACCCAAATGGTTCCAATCGCTTCAATGCTGTAAAGATTGTCATAGGGGCGAGACTGCTTTGAGGCTGAATTCTTTTTTGAGTAGTCCCGAGCTCTTGTTTTTTCTCTATTTTCGTAGTTTCTACCGTACGGGTCTGGCGAAGGTGGTGGGGAATAAGTACCAGTTTGACTTCCTTGTGGAAACGGTGAGTCCGGATAGGGTGGGGGAGCATCAGGCAATGCAGTGGGGGAACTTCCCCAGCAACCTAGTAACAAGAAAAAAATAAAAGGAAGTCCAAAAACAGATACGAATTGTAAGCAAACTTTTGTTTTCACTGTAGTAAAATTATTTGAGCAAAGATTGGGCAATGATTAATAGGTATCACTTGCAAATCTCGATACAACCTTAAAATAAATTTTCGATTTTATGAAGTTAATCAAACCAAGATTCGACTTGGTTAAATACTTTATATTCAGGACTACTCAAAGCAGGAGGAATAGTGGTAGGATAAATGAGCAATTCATTCGTTTTAAGCTTTGCTACGATAAGGCTTCCGTCGGGTGAAAATGCGCAATCAACAAACGGAGAAATAAGTTGATCTCCAAGAGTAGAGATCCACTGACCCGTTTCAAAACACCACAATCGCAGGGCTCCATCAAGTGTGGTCAGTACGAGCTTTTTATCGGGGGAAAGTCGATATCCTTTTTTTGAAAAGTCAGGTTCAACAGGAGCGTCAAGATCTGTGAGGAAGTCTGGCAGTTGTTTTGAATAGGGCTCAGTTTTATCGGCTAAAGCAAAGAAGAAATCGGGAGATTGTTTGAATCCTTTCGTTTCGTCCTGAATACAAATATTATTAATGATGGGAGTCTTTCTAACTGAACAAATTCCTTCACTTGTCGAGAAAATGATTCTTTTTCCATAGGGGGAGAATGAAAAATCAATAATGTTTTTCAGGTTTAATTTTACAATCTGATAAACCAGTCCGCGGCTAGTTTCGGTAAACAGCAACATTCCCGATTGCGTGACAGAGACAAAAGATTCCTCATTCGGAAAAAATCGGCTTTTCACGCATCCAATATACGGAAATGGGTTTAACTTAATTTCCTTTCCGTTATGAGCATTAAATAATTTGGGAAGCACGCCCAACCCGGATGTCAGAATTCTCGACCCATCAGAATTGTATTCGAGGAAATCGAAACTGGTATTGTGATCGGTTCCGTAGACCGACCATTTTTTATCTGCTTTGGGCAGGCGGTAAGTATGCAATTTACCATCCAACCCAGAAGTCGAAAAACTCCGACCGTTCGGAGCAAATACCGAACTGGTTACCGCGAAGGTATGCTGCGTGAGCTTATGTTTTAATTTCAGTGATTTTCCATCAAACAAGTACACCTCTCCATTTGCACACCCCGCAAGGATCCACTGCTTATCTGTGGTTGCATCAATACTGGTAATCGATGAATTGAGGTCGGCAATTTGCTCCAACGGTCGACCTGAAAAATCGGTAATTCCTACTACTCCATCACTCGAACCGGTAATGAATTCATTTCCAAATGCCCGGGTGATTGCCTTGGGTGAGGATAGCATACCCGGACTTCCCATCAAAAAAGTTTTTGGTAAAATAGGGAGAAGAGTAAGTTTGAATTGATCGAAGCCTATAGTCTTATTGGAAAATTCATTTCTGGTTGAATTTCCTTCGTAATTAAGAATCGGACCTAGAACGATACGGAATCCACGGTCACCCTGTACAATTGAAGGTGCATTCGCTCCCCGATAAGCTGAACGACAACGGTCAGCCTTTACATCGTAACAACCGCCGCGTAAGGTTTTCCAATTTCCGGTGGTAGAGAAAGGATTAATTTCCCCCGAAACTCGTTGTTCAAGCATATTTACCTTTTCACTCTGTGTTGAGTCGAGACACCATTCCCAAACATTTCCATGCATGTCATAAAGTCCAAGTGAATTTGGAAGCTTTTGTTTAACTGGATGAATCTTATTTCCGGAATTACCGGCAAACCAGCCGTATTGATCAAGGTGTTTTTCACTGAGTTCCACATCGTGGTTCATTGGTCCTACTATACTTTCACAGTAGGGGCCATCGCTGCCGGCACGGCAGGCATGTTCCCACTCGGTCTCTGTGGGCAATCTCCAAATATACCCCGTGGGCGGTTTTTGTTGTTTATTTAATTCTTTGCAAAATTTTTGTGCGTCGAACCATGAACATACCACGGGGAATGAACTATTTTTGTCGAGACTTGGATTTTTAGATGTGACAATTTCGTATTGTTCCTGAGTGATTTCTGTTTGCCCGATCCAGTAGGGATTCGAGAGAGTAACGGCGCGTTGTGCCTCATTGGAAAAACGACCCACTTCATTGGGGAACTTCGCGGGATCGGAGAAAGAACCTGAAGCCAACTTTGCATGCCCGCTCCACAAGGCATATTCTCCTTCTTTACACAGAGTAAGAACCGTATCTTCATTACCTGCGAAGGATGCGGAAAAAAGCCCTTTCTCTGGATGTGGGGAAAAACTTAGGATTTCTTTGGACTGCATGCATTTGGCGAGAAACGAAAGTCTTGACCAATACCAGGATCGTAAGTCTTTGGGTTGGGAATCCAGAATGGAAAGGGCAAGTTCCGGGTTTTGTTTATTGAGGGCTTTTTGGGCTTCATCAATTTTACCTAAGTAGTTACGCAGTCTAAGTAAATGTTGATTACATTTCATTTGTTGAACAGTATCCAGAGAAATCTTGAATTTTCCAAAATCTGGATGAACAGCATGTAAAGTCTCCTTTGAAATGGATAAAATATTACAACTTATCTGACCGAGAGATTGAGTAAGCAAAATTTGCTCTTTCGATTTTTCGGCTTGGGGCAGGAGAGATTCCTTATTGAAATGAACACTTTGAACACGGCTTAAGGGAAGACTGAATACCCCTCTTTTTGTACCGAGAGAAAAGGCATTTTCTTCTCCTGAAATTGAATTCAAAATCGTGGAGTCCCCGTTCGTGAAGACAATATAATTTGAATTTTTGGGAGCAGGCATCTCCTTTTCCTTTGAAGGGAAAAAGGAACCATTCCAACCGGCAATATTTACTTCCTTTAGCCGGATATATGAATTTCCACCCTGATTGATAAAAAGAATCCCATCTCCATCGGGTTGGAAATCTTCAGTTGAATCCTTCCAATGGGCCACCTGTTTCCCATTGATGAAAATGATAAATTCTTTTTTTCCACGGTGTGCCAGTAATGAAATGTTTACTTTCTTTTGATTAATCATTTCCTGGACTATTAATGAGCCTAACGTTTCTCTGATTATTCGGCCTTTTATCCTCTTGTTTGCCTGTAGATTAATCCTGTTATTTGAAAAAGAGAGATGGTAGCCAACATTTCCATAACTTGACCCATCGGAATCGGAAAAAATTCTCAAGGCTAGATAAAAAGACCGTTCCCATTCCGCATCAAATTCGATTTCGATGACATCTTTTCTGGGTAGTGACTTGCCGGTACTACCTGAAAATATGGATACAAAATCCCCATCTTCATAGGACCATGATTTACTATTACTTTTCTTCCATTTTTCCATTCCCATTGAAGGATCGAAAAGAGATTCATGGGTAGTGGGAAGAAATTCCAATTTTTGAATAGCATCAATTGGGGCCTTGATCGGATCGGAGAACCCCGTCTCTACTAGCAGGTGATTTTTGGTTAATTCAATAAAATTACATTTCAACTTATCTCCGTTTTTGAAGTATAACCGTAGTGCCTTTTCTTTTTTGGATATTACTTTTTTAGGAGGACTAGATCGATTAAAAAAAATGTTTGAAACTGATTTATAATCAAAATTAATTTCTCCCGAAATCGATTTATTTTGCCAAAATAAATTTTGCTCGGNATCGAGTCTAATTAAATATCCAGTGAGCTCGGAATCATCAGAGAGGCGAATTTTTTCTTCTCCAATTCGATTGATCTTTTTTTGTTCTGTTTGATTGGAGTCGGTAGGTAAAAGGAAGTGGTCCGAGGTAACTGGGTCGAGTGCAAATAATTGAACGATTCCAATCCAAAAACAAAAAATTAAAAAAGGAGTGATCTGCAGGTTCATCTTTCGTAAATGGGAAGATAGCGATAATTCAAGGCGAGGGAAAGAAGTGCTGCGGTAGTGGCGAATGTCTTTCCGTAATTCCCATTCCATGAACCGTTCTCTGTTTGTGTGGACTGAAGCAGTTTGAAGTTTTGAGAATTCCATGAGTTCCACATGGATGGGCTCGCCCTGAACATTGCTTGTGAGGTGTAATAAAGGCTGTAGTATTTGTGACCCTGGTCCCCGAACGGTGAATTTTTCTTGAGGTAATCGACCGAATTGCGGTATGCATCCGTATTGGTGTCCTTGGCCAAGGATAAAATGAGTGAGCCAATGGCTGATCGGGGCAGATTGGCCCCACTTGCAGTCGTGTATCCAAAGCCACCGTTTGAATCCTGACAGGAGAGCAGGAAGGCCTTCCCCTTATCAATGGACTCTTCGGGTACTTTTATTCCTGCATTTCGGGCCGCAAATAAAGCTACCAACTGAGCACCCGAAACGGTAGTGTCTGCATCCTGGCTTTCAGGACTGTATCTCCAGCCTCCTTTTGAGTTAGATTTTTGAGAGGAAATGATTAACTTGGTCGCTTTTTCGAGAGCAGGTCCAAGCCTGAGATCATTGGTGAGCCCATAAGCTTCCGCCAATGCAAGAGTGGCAAATCCGTGATTATACATGGAGTTGCCTATGTAACCAGTTTTCTGATTCTGATCTTTGAGTAGGGCATCCATGGCTCTTTTGACATGAATGCGGTAGGGTCCAAACTCCGGATCATCACCGCGGGCTAGAAAGGCGAGGATCGCCATTCCTACCACTCCTGGTTGGGAACCATAGGAACTGTCCGTCCAGTAACCTCTCTCTTCTTGGCTTTCGGCTAGAAACTCAAGACCTTTTCGGTATGTTTCGTCAATCTCTCGAACGAGTAAATCATTTGATTGTTCGAAAAGGTCCTGTCCGACCAGTGGGCAGAACAGCGAGGAATAAATGAGTAGTAAAAGCGAAAGTTTTCTCTTCATTCTTCTATACTCCTAAAATAATTTTCCATAATTTTTTTGAACTCAGGGGGAGGGGATTGGGACATCCCACCGCTTTTCTTAGATTTCCGGGAGTCTTTAGGTAAGTTTAGGACTTCACCTGCGTTTTCACCAAGTTCGCGGTCACTCGTTCCTCCTTGGTTCGAACCTCCTCCTGATTTTCCGGCCGTCATGACCGGGGCTTTTCCTTCACCTCCTTGTCCTAGTTGCTGCATTAGGAACTGCATCGCCGTTATGCTGAGTCCCTGAGTACTCGATTGTGGGGAGTTGTTCGTCTCCAAAATTAGGTTGATTAGGTCGGTTATGATCTCCTTGGATTGAGTTTGGGCTTTTTGTGTTACTTCTCCTGCTTCGCCTTTTTTTAACCCGATAGCCGATTCGGACATTGCGGTATGGGTATCGTCAAATAGGGGATTGAGACTTTCCTCGGCGAGCTCGATTTGAACATCGGTCAGATCAAGCATGAGTTCTAGCTGTTGATCGTTGAGGGTATTTGTCCAGTTTTCACGCTTTGCTTTAAAGTTACCGCTGTCAACGACTTGAGTCTTCTTAATAATATCTCCTTGACCATCGCGGATTCTCAAAAGAGCGAGGATTTGTTCTGTGATTTCTTTTCCCATTCCCTCTCCTTGGCCTTGCCCCGAGCCGCTCCCCGACGGAGAGATTTGTGCATCGAGCATGTCTGCCCACACTTTGAATTTCTCTTCCCATAATTCGAGGGCGTCCATAGCCTCGAAAGCTACATTGCGTTCAATTTTGTGCGAGACCATCAGTAATCCACTTTCTGTCTTTTCTTTCTCCATCAGTTTGCTTACTTCTCCATAAACCTCTGTGCCCGTTCTTTCATGAAACCGGCTAATTTCCTTTTGAATTTCTCCCGCTTCCAAATGGGTATCGAATTGGAGCATTTCCATCCGGTCTTTTTCTTTTGAAACCTTTGGTGTTAGTAGTTCAATATTTGCTCCAATGGATGCGGGTAGAATTTTGAGTATTCCCTTGGTCAAGTTCTTTTCGGTCTGTTCCACCTTTCGAAGGCGTTGGGCAAAATTGAGTGCTTCGAGCCTGTCGAGTTGTTCCGAACTGTCAGCCAGTATTTCCTGAAGTTCGCTAATCGCTTCGCGTTCGAGTTGTTCGGCTTCGGCGAGTGATTCCGAGGCCGAGGAGGGATTGGATACTTGGGCCAGGTTCATTTTTGAACTGGCGGGACTCATCTTACTGGAGGCGACGCCTTTCATCTTTTCAAGAGTTTCTCCAAAATCCTCCAGGGCTTCCTGATCAAAGACCGGATTTCTTGCTGCCTCCTCTAGCACCTTCATTCCTTCTTCCGCATTATTTCTTAGGTTGCGTGAATTCGTTCTTTGCATGTCGGCTAATTTTGAAAGTTTTTGCTCCGTCTTCGGATCGAATGATTCTTTACTGTCTTCCACCAACTCTTCGATTTCGATTGTTTCCATCAGTAGGCTTTCCTGTTCACGAGCAATTTCGGAAGTGCGTGAAATAATTGCCTCCATATTTTCCCGAATGAGTTGGGCATGCTTTTCGGGACCTACGATGAAAAACCTTACTGTTCGGGACGAGCTCAATTCCCGACCTGGCATCCGGTCGAGGACTTGCGCACTGAATTCTGCGATATCTCCGTCTTGGAGTGTAAAGAGTCTTGGATCGAAGGGGAAATCAAAGTTGGTTACGGTAAGGTTACTTTCTTTTTCAGTTTGGACATAAAGTGTGCTTTCGATGAGGAGGTCATTCCCACGGATGGCTTTCATTTTTAGGCGACTCTCGGCTACCCCGAAGTCGTCCTTTGCCATGATCTCCAGGGTCTTGGTCTCGAACAGGAGGATGGAAGATTCGGGTGGTAATTTACTGATATTAACGGTTGGAGGAGCATCTGGCAGAGCAAGTAAATCAATGAAGTGATTTTGTTTTGGTTTGAGACCAAACTGATCAATGAAGCCAATTTCCACCGATTGGTCCTCCTCCACATCGTTCAATCGAATGAGGAACGAATCCTTACTTTTTTCCGAGTCAAGCGGACCGGTGTCGGAGGAAGCAGTGACATTCGAGAGTTCCCGGTCCGTTTGACCTTTGATAATCAAATCGGAACCAATGGGGAAGGAGACTAATTTCGTAAATGCATCGGTTCTATAATCGGAGAGGGCGAGGTATTGAGGATAAGAAACTGTTGCCTGGGAGACTACTATGCTTGGCCGTGCAAGAGGAACCAAGGTTATTTCACCTCTGTAGTCACCGGCCTTGAGTTTTAATCTCTTCGTTTTTTGCTGGCCCGGTATGAGGAATTTATAAAGATTATCCTTCCTGTCGGCCTTGAGGGTAAGAGCATTGGCACCATTCAGTTGAATTTCATCGGGTTTTTTTTCTGAATCATCGGCCAAGGTAAGCCGAAGGGTGCTTGTTTCACCTTTTGTGATATAAAGAGTTGAGGGAACTTCGGAAAATCGAGTGAGGGTCTTACGCTGGAGGTTTGACCAGGGAGAGGCCCATCGCATTGAGGCGTTTAGGGCTAGTCCGGGGTAAGTATAGAAGCAGGCGAGTGTGGCGAACAGGCAAAGTATTGCCGCAACGCCGGCACGTCTAACTGGCTGTCGGTCAAAGGTCTCCGAAAGGGATAGGTGCGAGATCTCTTTTTCGACCCGTTGAAGGGCGGCTTTATAAAGAGATTCGGAATAGTGGGGGGAATCTGTATTCCTTTTTTCCGCCAATTCAATGATCCCTAAAAAACGATCGCCCGGTCCACCGAACTTCGCTCTCACTTGCCTCGCGAGCCATTGGGGGGAAGTGGATTTCAAAAAGGCATTTCTACGGATCATCCAGGCGAATAAAATCGCCCCAAGCCATCCCGAACAACTTACTAGTAATCGAACCCCAATGGGGGTATCCCATAACCGGTCTGAAATAAAAAGACCCAACCAGGATATGCAGAGAGAAACCAGTAAAAGAGATCCGAACTTGATCGAAAAGATTTTACGGGAGAGCTTTTTCAGGTTGGTAAGAGATTCAATCAGGGATGAGGGCAGGGAGTCATCTCTCATTGCTTGAGGTAATTCTCTACTTTGTCTGTTCAATTCATTCATCTTGTTAAATCATCCCTGCCAGTTTGCGCCCCGTCCAGTAAATTACTAGTAATCCAAAGAGAAAAAGTCCCCACGCGGTATCGGTACGAAGCCTATGGATTTGAATTACGGCTTGGGGGGCGGGAAGAAAGGAAAGTGCTTGGGTTACCTCATCATACTCTTGATAGTTTACAGATTTCCCTCCCGTTAATCGGGCTAGCTGGAGTAAGTCGCGTGAGACTACCGGTTGACCTAGTTTCTCTTTCATTTGCCTTTCAACTTTAAGGGTCATGCCTAACTCTCTTTCTGCAGGGAAAGTCTTGACCTCCATGCGAAGATCTCCTGGTTCCCGGGCCTTGAAGGAGGTTAGATACACGCCCGGTCCTTCTTCGTCAGCTGTGAAGCGAAGGCTTTCTCTTTGTCCCCTTGGATGAATAATTACACCGTCTACCTCACCATCCTCCAAAGGAAAACCGGCTTTATCCAAGACAATACAGCGGACAAAAACATTTTCTCCGGACTTTGGCCTCTCCGGATCGGGGATCAAACGAATGCCTTCTTTTTCTGCCAAATATCTCCCGTGGGCCATCCAACGTACGACTTGGCTCCAGAAACGGTAGTGGTATTTGTCTTCGACTCCCCGTCTCCATCGCCACGCTCCGTCACTGCCGAGAAAGAGAGTTTTTCCGGCTCCGGCGTAGCGGATGGCCAGGGTGGGCATACGTCCCCAGTCGTTACGGAAATTGGAATGAACGGCCAACACCTCGGAGCCTGGTCTACTTTTGCTTACTATGGCAGACCAATGAAACCCGGGAAGTTTATCCCAAAATTGCCGGTCCGGTTCTCCAGCTCCTCGGAGGTTGGTTAGCCAGTGATCTTTGCCGCGTGCCGTCAGCTCCAACTTCGATTGGTTCGAGGTTCCGAGACCAGTGGGTTTTTGAGGGTCGTACACGATGGGCAAAAGATCGGATATCGGAGAATTAGTGAGGGTCAATTGCCTTCCTCTGCGCCCAGGAAGGAAAACCAATCCGGAAGCTTGTAGACGAATGAGTTCGTCCAGGTTTTGACATTGTTCCTCGCTAAGTTCGTTTTCACCCAGTCCCACATCGCCGAGAAAAACGACATCGAATGAAGCGAGTTCATCTTTGGTGTTCGGGAAACCGGGGAGATATCCCTTTCCTTCTCCCGGGGCAATACCGGGATGAAAAAGAACGCATTTCATGTCAATCCCTGGATCTCTGTCCAGAGCGTTGCGTAAAAAACGATATTCCCAACGGGGGAAAGAATCTACGATAAGAGCTTTGATTATCTTGTTTTCAACCCGAGTGGAAAGTATCCTTTCGTTATTTCCCGGTAAGCTTTCACCTTGAACCTCTTGCACTGAGACTTTTAGCTCATAATTTCCTTCGTTTGGAGGCATCCACGAAATGCTCCCGGCGGTGTCTTCGGAAGCACGGATTAGCAAGGGTTTCTGAGTTACCAGTTTGTCGTTTGCGAACAGCCTGAGGATTGTTTCACGTCGATTTTCGAAGGTGTTGCTGACTCGATAATTAATGGTAATTTTTTCATCCTGCAAGGCAAAGGAGGGGGCAAATGCATCATCAAGTGAAAGATCGGGTAGCGGTTTGGGAGCACCGATTTGTATACTGTATACCGGAACCGAAGCCGCCCGGCATTTTCCGGCCAACGAAAGAATGGAGGGCCCGGTATTTGAGTCTCCATCCGAAAGAAAAAGAATCGCCTTAAGGTGATCACCGTCTTCTAAGGATTCTTCAAGTGCGAGGGCGAGATCAGTAGCACCGGTACCTTCTCCGGATGAAAATGGGGTTAGGGTTACGGTTGCGTTCTGCTCGAGACTTTTTCTCCATTTCGAATCAATGGCTTTGCGTGCCCATTCAATCCGCGAGCCAATGGAACCGTTTGAGTCTATGGTGTCGAGGGTACTCATACTTTCCGATACATCGAGCAGGCAGATGATTTCAGGAGGGTCCTGCTTTTCCTGTTTATTCACTTTTTCAGGGTTGAACAGGGTAATTAGGATCAGGGCCACGATCAAGAAACGAAAGATTTCAAGAGCCAGAATACTTTTCTTTTTTCCAGAACGATTCCAAGTACGCCAAGACAGAAATATGCTGAGAGACAAGACAAATAGAACGAGCAAAAGGTCGAACCAATCCCAAGTAAGTCGCCAGTCCAAAAATTCAAGCATTGATCGAAATGGCCTTATTTTCACGGGCCAATGCCGGTTGACCTAACAATGCCTCCCCCAAAAGCAGGATGAGGCAAAGGGTCAAGAAAAAGGACCAGGCTTCCGACCGGTCATTTGAAGCGGAGGAAGACTCATCTTCTAACAGGCGGGGGGAAATATTCGGGAGTTTCTCGAGGATTTGTTCTATTGTCAGGAATAAGGTGTCATTTTCGCTCTTGGGACGGTTGATCGCAGTGAGCCTTCCATTAACCCTGTAGATTCCCGCATGGAGATAGGGAACCTTGTCTTTTGCATCTCCAATCGGTTCAAATAAAATAGATTCTTTAGATTCCTTCTCTCCGCAGAACCACGATTGGATAAAGGAGTTGGAGGAGGAGGACTCCTCGATCAGTCGCTGTAGGGCAGGGACGAGGACATAGCCATCGGACATACTCGACCAACTATCTAGAGGAAGGGTTGAAAAGAAATAGACAATCCCTTTCCCGAGAGTCAGACAGGAGAGGAAAGGCTTGCCATCGGAATAGTAGGCCAGGGTCTCTCCTTGTTGGGGAGTTCTGCGTCTTTTGATTGCAAGGCGGTCGAGGGGTAGCCGGTTGCCGTCCGATGAATTGGTAAGGAGTCCAGAATCTTCCCTCCAGTTGCTGACTTGAAAAATTTCATCTTCCAACTTTTCCTCCAGGGAATTCCAGGAAAGTAATTTGGAACCATCCGAACTTGTTACCTCGGGTGGAAAAAGAACAAGGCTTCCTCCCTTGATGACAAATTCCTCGAGTACTGTCTCCACCTTCGAATTGATTTCCCCTTGATGAATGAGAATCTTTCTGGAAAGTAAGTCCTTCTCTCCGAAACCGCTTAAGGGGAGAGGATCAGGGAGTTCACCTTGTTCGGTTTGAGATGCCGAACGAAGAATTAGGCTGGTTCTTGGATTGGAAGCCCGTACCGCAACCTGCGGTGGTTCGGTAGAGCCATAGGTGAGATAGCAGATGTTGTCAGATTGGCAAAAATCGTCTGGACTGAGGATTGAAATCCATCCTTCCTCCGGTTCATTTTTAAGGTCAAAGGTAGGGCGCCACAGTACGCTTTGGGATACCAATTCAACTTCCAGTAGATCGGATTTACCATTCATTCGGGTAGTCAATCGAACTTCCTCTTTTCCTCGTCCTTTTTTCCGCAAGTTCAAGACTGGTTCAACCTTGTTGGGCATTCGATTAACTTGATCTACTGTCACACTGAAGTTGTAGGGTGGTGGGTCTGCCATGTTCAGAAAAGTCAGTTTCCAAAAATCCTTCTTTTCAGAAAGTGTCCGATTTATTTTTCTCATGATATCGGCATTCCGCTCAAGCTCCCAGTTACTGCTTTGCATGTCGGAGACTACGAGAATCTCGGCTGTTCCAACTCCTGATTCCTTTAACCAATCCAAGGTCTTCGAGAGGGTACCGGGCAGATCGGCCGCTGTATCGGTCGGTCCAAAAAACCGCTGGAGGGCTTCGTCTTTGAAAGAATCAGCACGATCGATAAAAAAAGGTTCCTCCAGTGCGGAGTCGAGAACCACAAGGCGGCTTTCTGTCCATGGTCTTGCGAAGGATTGAAAGGCTTCGAGTGCTTTCTGTCTTTTGGTCAGGGAATCTTTATCCGTAGTTGTTTCCATACTCGCGGATCTGTCGAGAACTAGGACAAGTACTTCCGGGCTGCCATTGGAAAGGGAGAAAAGGGAGTCACCTCCCGTCATAGGTCGAGCGATCATGAAAGCGAGGGCTGCTAAGGCCAGTACTCTTACAAGAAGGATGAGCCATCTTTTCAGTTTCGATAGACGCGAAGAACTCTTTCGGGCTTGGAAAAGGAAGCGGGTGGCTGCCCAAGGCACGGTTCGGTGTCTGAGAAGATTCAGGAGATGAATGATTATCGGGGCGAAAGCCAATAAGAGCCCAAGGAGGGCAATTGGTTGAAGGAAAGTCATGCTGTCTTGCCACTAATACGGTGGGCCGAAAAATTATCAATTACTGTAACCATTGGACTGTCCGTGTGAACTTGGTGATAGCGGGCCTGAGATTCCAGGCAACCCTTTTCAAGTTGATCGACATGAGCGTTTAAACGGGTGAGATATTCCTCCCTGATAACAGTCGGTTCGGTAATAAGGGAACCTCCTCCCTCCATGTCCACAAACCGGGTGGGTCGGTCAAAGGTAAAGTTAAGTTCCTGGGGATCGAATACATGAAAGAGCACTACCTCGTGCTTGCGGTCTCGAAGATGGAGGACAGCATCGATAATTTCTTCTGGTTCATCAAGCATATCGGAAACCACGAAGATCGTGGCACGCATTCGTACGGTCTCGGCAATCTCATGAAGTGATGCAGCCAGGCGAGTTTCGCCTTTTGGTTTGAGGGGACCAATAATTTCCAGGATTTCCTGAATTTGAGAAGGGTTTCTTTTGGCGGGTAAAACCTGGGTTTTTCGGTCTCGGATAGTGTGTAGTCCCACCGCATCTCCCTGACCGACATAAAGGTATGCGAGTGTGCTTAGCAGTTTTTTTGAAAATTCAAATTTGCTTATGCTATCCCCGAAATTCATCGAACCGCTGCAGTCGAGAGCAAAGTGAGCTCTCAGGTTTGTTTCGGCTTCNTACTCCTTGAGATAATAACGATCGGTCCTGGCAAACACCCGCCAGTCCATCCTTTTTGGATCCTCTCCCTCGGTGTACTCCCGATACTCTGCAAATTCTACGCTGGATCCTTTATGGGGACTTCGATGGTGTCCGGATATACTTCCCTCCATGGAGAAGGGCGTAAGTAGTGGTTCTCCGGAAATTCGGGAGAGAGAATCTTGATCGACGTAATGAGAGTAGCTCTTTTTGCGTCTTCCCATCCTTTATCTTTGTTCTTTTCTTGCGTCTTCGATTAATCGGGCCACTACTTCTGTACTGTTCATACCTTCGGAACGGGCATGGAAATTAGTAAGAATCCGGTGAGAAAGAACGGGGTTGGCCACTTTTTCGACATCCTCCATGGAGGTCATATAATTGCCCTCGAGGACGGCCCGTGCCTTTGCTCCCTTTACTAGATACTGAACGGCTCGTGGTCCGGCACCCCATTGAACCAACTTCTTTAACCAGGCTGGAGATTCATCGGAGTTGGGTCTCGTTCTGCGAACCAAGTCGACTGCCAGTTCGTGGACATGATCGGGTACGGGGACGCGCTCAACAAGTTGCTGGAATTCCTTGAGTTTCTTACCAGAAATGATCTTCTTAAGCTTGGGTAGGGACCCAATAGTGGTGTGCTTGGCGATTGCTATTTCTTCATTTCTAGTCGGGTAATCCATTTGAATAAGAAACATGAAACGGTCCAATTGGGCTTCGGGAAGTGGGTATGTTCCTTCTTGTTCGATTGGGTTTTGGGTGGCGAGAACGAAGAAGGGTTCTTGGAGTTGATGATTGGTTCCCGCAACGGTAACTCTTTTCTCCTGCATTGCCTCCAGTAAAGCAGACTGAGTCTTGGGGGGCGTTCTGTTAATCTCGTCCGCGAGGATTACATTGGCAAAAATGGGACCCTTGATGAAAGCAAATTCCCTTCCTTCTCCCTCTTTTTTATTTTGTAGAATCTCGGTGCCGGTAACATCAGAGGGCATAAGGTCGGGAGTAAATTGAATCCGTCCAAAAGATAATGAAGTTACCTGGGCAATGGAATTAACGAGAAGGGTTTTGGCTAAACCGGGCACTCCCATAAGAAGTGAATGTCCCTTGGAAAGCATGCAAAGAAAGATCCGTTCAATAGCATCTTCTTGCCCGATAATGACTTTACCAAGCTCGTTTTTGATTGCAGAGAAAGTATCTTTTAGGTCGCTGATTGATTGAACATCATTTTCAGAAAGTACCTCAGTTTTTTTATTGGGTGGAGTTTTGCTTACCATAGATTTGTTTTTTTCATGTGCCTAATTGANGATTAATTCTCTGGGTCAAAAGTAATGACAATATTTGATTATTTGTAGATTTGTATGATTTGGATTCAAATTATTAAAACTATGATCTAAAAGCTATTCGATTCAATAGGTATTGATCAACAGGAATGGTCAGTTTTACATAGATAAATTTCTTTTGTTAAAAATGATAAATGTATCGTAATTGGGAATCAATATATGAGAATGAACTCGTTCAATTTGCCGTGTAACCTACAAGATTCATATTGATTTGGGCCGCCCGTGTTCGATCTTTGCAATGATAGTCTAGTCAGAACGACAAAATACCTTAAAATTTTCGAATGTAAGCATTCAATATAAAACCAACCTGTTTTCAATAAAAGGATTGATCCTAATGACAACTT
>JGI20155J14468_10002090_pt1 | contig 15008 bp, 10 predicted proteins | sample COG_05_FD_14468 | JGI IMG/M metagenome (IMG submission 14468) | reverse complement strand
ATGAATTAGAAAAATATATAAAGTCTCTATCTGAAGAATCTGGTTGCTCAAAAATTTTAGTCATTGGAGGTGGGGGNAATCAGAAAGGCAGTATAACAAGCTCTATTGAAATTTTAGAAACAGACCTTTTATCTAAATATAATTTTAAAGAAGTAGGTCTAGCAGGTCATCCTGAAGGAAACCCAGATGTTAAACAAATTGATCTAGATAAAGCTATTATTGAAAAAAATAAATTTTCAAAAAAAACTGATTTTAAAATGTATTTAGCAACACAATTTTTTTTTGAAGCAAAATCTTTAAAAGAATGGGAGATGCATCTCCAAAGTTTAGATAATAACCTCGAAATTCATGCAGGTATCCCTGGACCAGCTACATTGAAGACTCTACTTAGTTATGCCACATCATGTGGTATTGGAAATTCAATCCGATTTCTTTCTAAGCAAGCCCTAAACATTACTAAATTAGCTACAACTAGAAGTCCTGATAAATTAATATATGATTTAGCTAGCTATCAAATTGAGAACCCAGAAACAAAATTTAAAAAAATACATTTTTATGCTTTTGGAGGAATTAAAAAAACTACTGATTGGTTAAAGACAGTAAATAAGCATGATTTGTCTTATAATGGTCAGAAGTTCGAATAAATAATAGAAAGATATATCAACAATTTTTATTTCGTAGACTGAAATAAACATTTAGATCCAAAAAAACATCATCTATAAATCCTAGCAAATAATAGGAGTTCTATGTCGGATATTGAAATAGCACGTAAGGCGACGAAAAAAAATATTTCTGAAATTGCATCTAAATTAAATATAGATGAAAATGATTTACATCCATTTGGTCATCATACTGCAAAAATTAATTTTAATAAAATCAAAGAAAAAAAAGAAAATTCAAAATTAATTTTAGTTACTGCTATTACACCAACTCCTGCTGGAGAAGGGAAGACAACTACCTCTGTTGGCTTGAGTGATGGTCTATGTAAAATTGGAAAACAAAGTATAGTTTGTCTTCGTGAACCTAGTCTTGGCCCTAGTTTTGGAATGAAAGGTGGTGCTGCCGGAGGTGGTTATGCACAAGTAGTTCCAATGGAAAATATAAATTTACATTTTACAGGAGATTTTCATGCAATTACATCAGCAAATAATCTTCTAGCCTCATTGATTGATAATCACATCTATTGGGGAAATAAACTTCAAATTGATGTTCGTCGTGTCAGTTGGAAAAGATGTGTTGATCTTAATGACAGAGCCTTAAGAGAAATAACTGCTAATCTCGGAGGTATTGCCAATGGATATCCTCGCACAGATGGTTTTAATATCACCGTAGCATCAGAAGTTATGGCTATTTTTTGCTTAGCAAATGATTTGGAAGATTTAGAGAGAAGATTAGGTAATATAACCGTTGCATATACTAGGGAAAAAAAACCTATTTTTGCTAAAGACTTAAATGCGCATGGACCAATGACGGTACTATTAAAAGAAGCACTTATGCCTAACTTAGTTCAAACACTAGAAAATAATCCTGCAATAATTCATGGTGGTCCCTTTGCAAATATTGCACACGGATGTAATAGCATTATTGCAACTAAAACAAGCATGCAGCTTAGTGACTATGTTGTTACAGAAGCAGGTTTTGGGGCCGACTTAGGTGCAGAAAAATTTCTTGATATAAAATGCCGTAAAGGTGAATTAGTTCCAAGTGCAGTTGTATTGGTTGCTACAATTCGTGCCTTAAAAATGCACGGTGGGGTAAATAAAAAAGATTTACAAACAGAAAATGTTGATGCTGTTATTGAGGGCACTTCTAACTTAAAACGCCATATTGAAAATTTACAAAAATTTGGACTACCAGTAGTTGTAGCTGTAAATCATTTTGTTGCAGATACAGATAAGGAAATTGAAGCTCTTAAGAATGAATGTAAAAAACTTAATATAGATGCCATTACTTGTGAGCACTGGGCTAAAGGAGGTAATGGAACGATTGATTTAGCACACAAAGTTGTCGAGTTGGCTGATCAGCCAAACAACTTTAAGTATATCTATGAAGAAGACATCCCTCTTATTGATAAGGTTAAAAATATAGCAAAAGAAATTTATAGAGCCGATGAAGTAATAGCTGATAAAAAAATCATGGATCAACTAACTCAGTTTGAAGAAGCAGGGTATGGAAAGTTTCCAATTTGTATAGCAAAAACTCAATATAGTTTTTCAACTGATCCAAATAATAAAGGTGCGCCAACAAATCACTCAATACCAATTAGAGAGGTTCGTTTATCAAGCGGAGCTGAATTCATTGTTGTTATTTGTGGTGAAATCATGACTATGCCTGGATTACCGAGTGTCCCTGCGGCAGATTCGATCAGGCTTAATTCTCAAGGAGAAATTGAAGGTCTCTTTTAAAACTGATAAGAAGTAAATTCTTTATTTATTATGATTAAAAGATCAAAAAAATATTCTGTATTTTCATTGGTAAAAAATGCAATGAGTTATCATGAAAATTGGCAGCCAGCATGGCGTAATCCTGAAATAAAAAAAGAATATGACGCCATCATTGTGGGAGGTGGAGGACATGGACTAACAACAGCGTATTATTTAGCAAAAAATCATGGGATCACAAATATAGCAGTAGTTGAAAAAGGTTGGATAGGTGGGGGAAATACAGGAAGAAATACAACAATTATCCGCTCAAACTATCTATGGGATCAAAGTGCAGCAATCTATGACCACGCATTAAAATTATGGGAGGGTATGTCCCAAGAACTTAATTATAATGTAATGTTTTCACAACGAGGAGTAATGAATGTTGCTCATAACTTACATGATGTTAGAGAATTAAAAAGAAGATGGCATGCAAACCGTTTAAATGGAATTGATTGTGAATGGTTGGACACACAAGGAGTTAAAAATTTCTGCCCTGTAATTAATACATCACCAAATATTAGATATCCAGTTTTAGGTGCTACTTTACAAAGACGTGCCGGTACTGCACGACATGATGCTGTTGCATGGGGATACGCAAGAGGAGCAGATGATATGGGAGTAGATATAATTCAAAATTGTGAAGTTACAGGTATAAATATGAGTAATGGAAATGTAACCGGTATTGAAACTACTAAAGGGACAATTAATTCAAAAAAAATTGGTGTTGTTTCTGCTGGCCATAGCAGTGTGATTGCTAAGATGGCGGGTATTAAACTTCCTCTTGAAAGCAGACCTCTTCAAGCGCTTGTGTCTGAACCAGTTAAGCCAGTAATTGATACAGTTGTAATGTCAAACACTATACATGCATATGTATCTCAATCGGATAAGGGAGAGTTGGTAATTGGCGCTGGAACAGATGGTTACAATTCGTATTCACAAAGAGGTGGTTTTAATATTGTTGAAGATACAATTATGGCAATTGTTGAATTATTTCCTCTTTTTTCAAGAATGAAAATGCTTCGTCATTGGGGAGGTATTGTTGATATATGTCCTGATGCTAGTCCAATCATAAGTAAAACACATATTAACGGGCTATACTTTAATTGTGGATGGGGAACAGGTGGTTTTAAAGCTACTCCAGGTTCTGGATGGGTATTTGCACATACAATTGCAAATGATCAACCACATGCACTTAATACGCCATTTAGTATTAATCGATTTTCAAGTGGCGAGCTAGTTGATGAGCATGGCGCAGCTGCTGTAGCCCACTAAAATGTTACTAATAAATTGTCCTTATTGTGGTGAAAGAGAACAAGAAGAATTTTCATGTGGTGGAGAAGCACATATTGAAAGACCAAAAAACCCACCAGAATTAAACGATGATCAATGGGCTGATTATTTATTCCTTCGCCAAAATATTAAAGGATTACAATATGAAAGATGGAATCACTCTTTTGGTTGCAGACAATGGTTTAATGTAGCAAGAAACACCGCAACAGATGAAATTCTTGCAGTGTACAAAATGGGTGAAAAACCACCTGAGCTTAAGTCTAATGATCCCCTAACTCCTTGTGGCGAGCCCCCTATTGGTTCAGGCAATTTTTCTACATTCAAAAAATAATAGATATGCGTTTACAGAATAACAAAAATATTGATCAAACTAAAAAAATAAGTTTTTTCTTTGATGGAAAGAAATATTATGGCTACGAAGGTGATACTCTAGCATCAGCACTACTCTCAAATGGTGTACACCTTATTGGAAGAAGTTTTAAATACCACAGACCAAGAGGAATTATTTCTGCAGGGTGTGAAGAACCAAATGGTATTGTTCAGTTAGAACTTAATGAATTTACTGAGCCTAATAGAAGGGCAACAGAAGTAATTTTATATGATGGATTGATAGCAAAATCACAAAATAGATGGCCAAGTGTGAAGTATGACTTTGGTGCAATTAATGATTTTCTTGCCCCATTTTTTCCAGCTGGCTTTTATTATAAAACATTTATGTGGCCTCCAAAATTTTGGAAAACATATGAACACGTTATTCGTCATGCCGCTGGATTAGGTAATTCTCCAAAAAAAGACGACCCACATAAATATGAGCACTATCATTATCATTGTGATACTTTAATTGTTGGAAGTGGTGTAAGCGGTTTATATGCCGCCAAAATAGCAGCATCAAAAAATCAAAAAGTATTACTAGTAGAGCAAGAAAATTTAATTGGTGGATCGATTTTGTCATCAAATAATCATGTCAACAAAATTAATGGGAAAAGCCAAACTGAATGGAAGAACAGAGTTTTAGAAGAATTAAATAATTTAGAAAATATAAAAATTATAACAGACACAACACTTTTTGCCTACATGCACTATAATTATTTATTAGCAATTCAAGATCTTCAGCCAAACAAGGGTAAAGATAAAAAATATTCGATTAGACAAGTTGTATGGAAAATTAGAGCTAAGAAAGTAATTTTAGCAACCGGATCGATAGAGAGACCTCTAACATTTAATAACAATGATAGACCGGGTATCATGCTAGCTAATAGTGTAAGTAAATATTTAAATGGTTATGGAGTTAATTTAGGAAAAAACATAGTTATCTTTACAAATAATGATAGTGCATATCAAACAGCAATAGATTGTCATCATCAAAATATTAATGTTGCTGCCATAGTTGATATAAGAAAAAATTTAGAGGGAGATCTACCTATAAAAGTTAAAAATTTAGGTATAAAAATACATACTGGATCAATAATATCAAACACCACAGGTAGAAAAAAAATACAAACTGTTCATATCAAAAAAATTAACCAAGAAAATATTGAAATTTTAAATTGTGATTTATTATGTATGTCAGGTGGGTGGTCACCTACTGTTCATTTGTTTACTCAATCTAGAGGAAAATTAAAATTTAGAGAAGAAGACTCATGTTTCATACCTAATCAACCTTTTCAAGATACCCTCTCTATCGGGTCTTGTAACGGAGTTTTTGATTTAAATAATATTTTAAGTGAAACTTATAACTCAGTTAACAATTTTCTAAATACAAATGAAAAAAGTAATTTTGATGGAGAAATATTTGAGTCTGAATTAACTAAAAATGGTAATCAAGAAAATGCTTGGTTGGTTGATAAAGACAATATTAGCAAATCCAAAATGTTTGTTGATTTTCAGAATGATGTAACAGCTAAAGATATTAAAATTGCACTATCAGAAGGTTTCCAATCAATAGAACATGTGAAAAGATACACCACCAATGGTATGGCCACAGATCAAGGTAAGACCAGTAACGTTAATGCTCTAGGCATAATAAGTGAACTTTCTGGACAAGATATTTCCACACTAGGTACCACAACTTTTAGATTACCTTATACGCCTGTAACCTTTGGGGCAATGGCAGGAAGATATGTAAAAGAATTTTTTGATATTGAAAGAACAACACCTATCCATTCATGGCACATCAATAAAAATGCTCTGTTTGAAGATGTTGGGCAGTGGAAAAGACCTTGGTATTATCCAATTAATAATGAAACTATGGATGAAGCTGTGAATCGGGAAGTTAAAGCAACAAGAGATAGTCTTGGTATTTTAGATGCATCAACATTAGGAAAAATTGATTTGAAAGGGAGAGATGTTAGCGAATTTTTGAACCGTGTTTATACAAATGCATGGTCTAAGTTAGCTATTGGGAAATGTCGTTATGGTGTGATGTTGGGCGATGATGGTATGGTGATTGATGATGGTGTAACAACTCGTTTAGGTGAGCATCATTATCTAATGACAACAACAACTGGGAATGCAGCAAGTGTAATGACTAAACTTGAGGATTGGTTACAAACAGAATGGCCTGAACTAGAAGTTTACCTCACATCAGTAACTGAACAATTTGGAACAATTAGTTTAAATGGTCCGAATAGTAGAAAAATAGTTGAGTCACTTTTTCCTTCTCAAGATTTTTCAAGTGAGAACTTTCCTCATATGAGTTTCAAAGAACTCAAAATAGATGGGATTTTATGTAGAGTAATGCGGATTAGCTTTACTGGAGAAATTTGTTACGAAATTAATATTCCAGCAAGTTATGCTCTTAGTTTATGGGATCAATGTATGAGTTTAGGAGAAAAATATAATATTACTCCTTATGGCACAGAAGCAATGCATGTTTTAAGAGCAGAAAAGGGTTACATTATTGTTGGACAAGAGACTGATGGTTCTGTTACCCCTATTGATTTGGATATGGATTGGATAGTAAGTAAAAAGAAATATGATTTTATTGGCAAAAGAGCACTAAATAGAAGTGATACGATTAAAGAAGATAGAAAACAACTAGTTGGCATACTAACTACTGACCCATCAGTAGTATTAGAAGAGGGATCTCAATTAGTTGAAGTTGAAACTTCTTTACCTATGCCTATGGTTGGTCACATTACATCAAGTTACTACTCACCAAATTTAGGTCGTTCAATTGCTCTTGCTCTAATAAAAAGTGGCATAAAGAAAAAAGGGACAAAGCTTATTGTTCCAACAATTAATAAGAGTGTAGAAGTTGAAGTTACAAATCCTGTTTTTATAGATCCAAAAAATGAAAGGCTGTTAGCGTGACTCTTCAGAGAAATACAGTTTTGGATCAAGTAAAAATTGAAAAAAATGGTGTTTTAATTGAGGAGCTACCTTTTGTTGGAAAAATCAATCTTAGGGGTGATGTAAAAGATAGAGATTTTCTTAGCAATGTCGGTTCAATTCTTAATATCTTGATACCAACAGAGCCAAATACAAAAATTCAGAATAAAGAATTTCAAGTATTTTGGCTAAGCCCAAACGAGTGGCTTTTAAACTTTCTTAGCAACGATAACTTTACTAAAATATTTGAAGAACTTTCAAATAAATTAAATCCTGAAAAAACAAGCATTACAGATACCTCAGAAAATAAAACAATTATCAGAGTTAAGGGAAAAAATACTACAGAGCTGCTTAGAAAATTTATGATACTAGATATTGATAATATTCTAGAGGATCATTCAAGAATTGCTCAAACAATTTTTGTTAAAATACCTATTCTTATAATTCGTAACCATCTTAATGGTGATGAACAAAGTTTCGATATTCATGTTAATAGATCTCACACCACTTATTTAAGAGATTTGTTATTAGATGGCTGCAATCAATTTATTAATTAATTTTTAACTACCGTGATGAGATTTGTCTTTTAGTTTTTTTATTTCTTCTAAATAAGAGTCAATAATAATCTGTTGTTCAATTATCTTTTGCTTAAGTTCAGCGACACTGTTATCTAATTTAATATTTTTAGCAAAAAAAGATTTATTGTCTTTTTTTAATTTGATATTTTCATTTAAAAGATCATCTGTTTTATTATCAATAGATTGAAGATTAGTATTGTGATCATCAATTTGTCTATTAAGATTTTTTATTAATGAAATATTTTTATCATTTTCAACATTCAATTTTGTAAATTTATCTTGTAATAATTTAAATTTGTCTGATGGAACAAGGTTTTCTTTATTTGATGATAAAGTGTTCAAATCATTCTTAATTTCACTAAGTTCAAGAATAGCATTATCATATTGTAATTTTACTTCTTTTAATTCAGATTGAAGATTTTTAATTTGACCATCTCTAAATTTAATTTTTTGATCTTTTTGAAATAAATTTAACTCAAGTTCCTCAATATTGCTTGCTATACTTGTCAAATCTTCAGAAGGATCGGGGACAATATTGTCATTTGGAACGATTTCACTATTGATATTTTCTATATTTGGAAAAATTAAGAAAATAATTGTAATTAGAATAACAAATCCTAGACTTAAAAAAATAGTTCTTCGCCTTTTTCTTGCTCTTGATCCAACAAACCCAGACATAATTTACAATCTATTTACTTCTTTTAACATGTCAAAGATTTATTGATTATTATGCACAGGTTTAGGGTCTAATGAGTATGTTTTATTTCTTATATGCTTTGTGATTTCAATTAAATTACCAATTTTTTCAAAATCTGAAAAAGGGATAACTTTTCCAAAATGAAGATTAATGGTATCACCTATTTTTCTGGTCAATTCATACATTAATAAAGAATATCGAAATGTTTGACCCATCTTATTAGCAATATGATAAAGTTGACTATTTTGTCCTTCAAAATAAGACGGTAAAACTGGGCTTTTAGTTTTAATAACAAGCTTTGATACAAATTGTTTCCAATCTCCATCATGTGCTTTCGTTTTTAATTTAAGATCATCTTTAGTTGCTATTTGTCCTGAAGGAAAAATCACTATCACTCCGTCATTTTGAAGAACTTTTTCTGCTTCTTTTCTTGCATTAATATTTGCTAGCATAGCTGATCTATGTGGAGAGAAATCAATTGGGATAATTTTTTCTTTCACTGCATCTGCTTGTCTTAATACTTTATGAGTTATCATCTTATAATCCTGTCTGATATTCGAAACAACTGAACATAGAGAAACTCCATCAGCTACGCCAAAAGCATGATTTGCTACAATTATTAATCGCCCACTACTAGGAATAACACTCCCTTCTCTATAATTAGTTTGCAAATTAAATTTTAATTTTTTGACTGCATCATTCCAAAAATTTTCTGGTGGATTATTTTCTAGCAAATATTGGTCATACAATTTTTTTAACTTTATTTTGCCTGTTAAAAGTTCAATTATTTTTATGAATTGCTGGCTTAAAAAATTTACTTCGGAAGAGGCAAAAGTAAAAGCAATCTTGCTGTGCGTTTTAGATATCATTAAAGTATTTAGAGTTATTAATATTATTTAATTATTGATAAAATTAAAATTAATACAGTATTTTTTATATATGCAATATTTGCATACTAATTATCTAATGAACATACTGGAAATGCATTAAAAATAAATTAAGTAATAAATTAGATTTAATATTTTTCCTCCCAATTAATATTTAAATCCTTTAGGAGCCTCCGGGCTCCTTTTTTTTTACATATTTGCATAATTCGGTCCACCTGCTCCCTCTGGGGTAACCCAAGTTATGTTTTGAGAAGGCTCCTTAATATCACATGTCTTACAATGTATGCAATTTTGTGCATTAATAATAAACTTTGGATCATTTTGATTACTTCTATCAATTTCATAAACCCCAGCAGGGCAGTACCTTTGCGCAGGTTCATCAAACTCACTCAAAGTATACTTAATAGGTAAATCTGGATCTTTTAGTTTTAAATGAATTGGTTGATCAGCCTCATGATTTGTTCCTGTTAAATACACAGAACTAGTTTTATCAAAAGTAAGTTTTCCATCGTATTTAGGATAATCAATTTTTTTTGCTTTATGTGCAGGTATTAAACTTTCATGATCAGCATGGGAATGCTTTAGTGTAAAAGGTAAGTATCCTCTAAAAATTATCTGATCAATACCAGTAAAAATTATTGCTGGTATTAAGCTCCATTGAAAACTTGGTTTTACATTACGTGCTTGATATAATTCTTTGTGAATCCATGATTTTTTAAATTTATCTTCATATTCTGAAAGTGGTTTGTTTTCAGTAATGTGTTCATTAATTGTTTCAGCTGCTATCATGCCACTTTTCATAGCAGTATGAGATCCTTTGATTTTAGGCATATTAAGTGTTCCAGCATCACAACCTATAATTAATGCGCCAGGCATGTGCATTGTTGGTAGACTTTGATAACCCCCTTCAATTAATGCCCTTGCCCCATAAGAAATTCTTTTTCCATCTTTTAGTATTTTTGCAATTGCAGGATGTGTTTTAAAACGTTGGAATTCATCATAGGGTGATAAGTATGGATTTTGGTAATCAAGACCAATCACATAACCAATAAAAACTTGATTTTTTTCAGCATGATAACAAAAACTTCCACCATAGGTAGAATTATCTAGAGGCCATCCAGCCGTATGCATAACTAAACCCTCATCATGCTCTTTTTCAGGAATTTCCCAAATTTCTTTGAAACCTATGCCGTATTGTTGTGGTGATTTATCAGCATCTAATTTGTACTTTCGAATAACCTCTTTTCCTAAATGACCTCTACAACCTTCAGAAAATACAGTTACTTTTGCTAAAATATTTAAACCAGGTTCAAAACTTTCTTTATTGTCTCCATTTTGATTAATTCCCATGTCACCTGTTTGCACACCTAAAATATTATTTTCATCATCATAAATTATTTTAGAGGCAGCAAATCCAGGAAAAATTTCAACTCCCAAATTTTCAGCTTGTGTAGCTAACCACCTACATAAGTTAGCTAAACTAATAATATAATTCTTATGATTTTTTTGAACACTAGGAAGTAACCATGTAGGCCAACTAAGAGACTTATTTTTTCCTAAAAATAAAAATTTTTCTTTTTTAACTTTTGTTTTTACAGGTGCATTTTTTTCTCTCCAATCAGGAATTAATTCATCTAATGCTCTTGTTTCAAAAACATTACCACTTAAAATATGAGCACCGACTTCTGATCCTTTTTCTAAAATACAAATATTTAATTTAGGATTAATTTGTTTTAATTTTATAGAAGTAGATAAACCAGCCGGTCCAGCACCAACAATAACAACATCATACTCCATTGACTCTCTTTGAATTTCCATAACTTACAATAAAGCTTTTTTATTTATTTAAAAATAATATTTATTTATTTTTCAATTGAATTTAATTTGTCTAATTCAGAAGAAAGTTGAGGAAGTGCTTCAAATAGATCAGCACTTAGACCATAATCAGCAATATTAAATATAGGTGCCTCTTCGTCTTTGTTAATGGCTACAATAATCTTACTTTCTTTCATACCAGCAAGATGTTGAATTGCTCCAGATATGCCAACAGCAATATAAAGATCAGGAACGACAACTTTACCCGTTTGACCTACCTGATAATCATTACTTACATATCCCGCATCTACTGCAGCTCTAGAAGCACCAATAGCTGCATTTAATTTATCAGCAATATTATTTATTAGTTTAAAATTTTCAGCACTTTGCAATCCTCTTCCTCCTGAAACCACAATTCTTGCGGTGCTTAATTCCGGTCTATCAGATTTAGACTCTTCTCGATCAAGAAATTCTGTGAATGTTTCAGATGACTCAAAATTTATAGATTCAACAATTCCAGAACCACCGTCTTTGGCAACAACATCAAATGAAGTTGGTCTTACAGTAATAACTTTCTTATCATCATTTGATTTTACAGTAGCCAGTGCATTTCCAGCATAAATAGGTCTTATAAAAGTATCTTCACTCTCAATATTTATAACATCACTTATTTGTGCAACATCTAACTTTACTGCAACTCTCGGCATAACATTCTTTCCAAATGTAGTTGCAGGCGCAAAAATATGAGAATACTTATCTGCAATAGACACAATTACAGGGTCAATTTTTTCAGCTATAGCATGTTCAAAATTTTTATCATCTAAGGAAATAACTTTTGAAACATGTTGATAGTTTGCAATTTCTTTAGCAATATTTTCTATATCAGATCCTATAACCAAAATATCAATTTCACTGCCTACTTTTGATGCTGCACTGATTGTGTTTAATGTTGAAGATTTAACTTCTAAATTATTATGCTCTGCCAATATTAGGATACTCATATAACTTTTGCCTCATATTTTAATTTTTGAACTAATTCAGCAACATCCGCAACCATCACTCCTTTTTGCCTAGTTGGTGGTTCAGATATTTTTATATTTTCTATTCTAGGCTTAATATCGACTCCTAACTCTTCAGCTGATTTAATATCAATTGGTTTCTTTTTTGCCTTCATAATATTTGGTAAAGAAGCATATCTTGGTTCATTTAATCTTAAATCACATGATGCAATAAAAGGCATCTTGACTTTAACTCTCTCAAGACCTTCGTCAATTTCTCTTGTTACTATTGCGGTATTTTCTTCAATATCAATTTTTGAAGCAAATGTTGCCTGGGGCCAATTTAATAGGGCGCTAGTCATCTGAGCTGTTTGATTAGAGTCATCATCTATTGCCTGTTTGCCCATTAATATTAAACCTGGTTTTTCAGTTTCTACAATTTTAGAAATTAACTTTGATACCGATAAAGGTTCAACATCATCAGTGGCTTTAATTAATATTCCTCTATCAGCTCCCATAGCAAGTGCTGTACGAATAGTTTCTTGACACTTTTCTTCACCAATTGATAAAATTATTATTTCATCAGCTTTTCCTGCTTCTTTAATTCTTAAAGCTTCTTCCACTGCATTTTCATCAGGAGGATTCATTGACATTTTTACATTTTCTTTTTCAACACCAGAGTTATCTGCTTTAACTCTTACCTGTACGTTATAATCAATTACTCTTTTTACTGTAACTAAGATTTTCATATATTAAACTCTGATTTTTTCATTGGTAGGGTCATACGGACTATCTTCTATAACAACAACTTTATGTTTTTTATCTAAAATATCCATTTCTAATTCTGTTCCAATTTTGCTAAATTCAGGTTTAACCATAGCAATTGCAAGTGATTTTTTCACTCTAAATCCATAGTTACCTCCTGTCGCACGTCCGATCACTTTTCCATCACTATAAACTGCATTGTTGCCTAAGGCATCAGCGTCATTAATATCAAAAACTTCCAAGGTAACCATTTTATTATCAAAACCTTCTTGTTGCCACTTAACGAGGGCATCTCTTCCAATAAAATTACCTTTATTTAAATGCACAAATCTATCAAGCCCGGACTCATAAGCTGCATACTCAATAGACATTTCTGTACCCACTAATTTGTAACTCTTTTCTATTCTTAAACTATCCATTGCTCTAATTCCAAAAGGCTTTACTCCAAACTCTTCACCAGCCTCCATAAGTCTATCAAATATATGGTTTTGGTACTCAATTGGATGATGAAGTTCCCAACCAAGTTCACCTACAAAATTCATTCTCATAGCAATAGAAGGAGCTAGACCAACATCTATTTTTTGTGCAGATAGCCATGGAAATGCTTTGTTAGAAAAATCAGTATTAGAAATTTTATTAAGTAAGTCTCTTGATTTTGGTCCAGCCACAACAAGAACACCTATACTGTTTGTAAGATTTTCAAAAGTGACCGATCTATCATTTGGCATCCATTTTTTTATCCAATCATGATCAAGTCTTTGGAAAGCTCCTGCTGAGACTAAATAAAAAGAATCATCTGATTCTTTTGCTATTGTGAACTCTGAATGAACACCTCCTTTACTATTTAAGGCATGACATAAATTAACTCTTCCATTTTTTTGAGGCAATTTATTTGCTACTAGATTATCAAGAAAATCTTTTGCACCTGGACCAGATATTCTGCATTTAGCAAATGCGGTCATATCAAGAATCCCAACATTATTTTGAACATTTAAACACTCGTTGCCTACATGATCAAACCAATTAGATCTTCTAAATGACCAATCATCAATTTGTTCAACACCTTTTGGAGCAAACCAGTTGGCTCTTTCCCAACCAAATTTTTGACCAAAAACAGCGCCAAGATCTTTAAGTCTGTCATAGCATGGGGCCTGTCTTAATGGCCTTCCTGCTTCTCTTTCCTCATCAGGATAATGAATTGTAAAAACATTAGCATAAGCTTCCTCATTCTTTTCGATAAGAAATGATTGAGTTGCATAATCACCAAAACGTCTTGGATCAACTCCAAGCATATCAATAGTTGGTTCTCCATCAACTATCCATTCAGCTAATTGCCAACCTGCACCTCCTGCAGCTGTAATTCCAAAACTATGACCTTCATTTATCCAGAAATTTTTTAAACCCCAAGCTGGTCCTACGATAGGACTTCCATCAGGGGTATAACAAATAGCTCCATTATAAACTTTTTTTACTCCCACTTCACCAAACACTGGAACTCTATGGATTGCTGATTCTATATGAGGTTCAATTCTCTCAATATCTTCTTGAAATAATTCAAATTCTGAGTTTTGACTTGGACCATCTATATAACATGCTGGTGCTCCTTTTTCATACGGACCAAGAATTAGCCCTCCTCTTTCCTCTCTCATATACCAAGAACTGTCTGAGTCACGCAGAACTCCCATTTCAGGTAAACCTTGCTCTTTTCTTTTTACGATTTCAGGATGAGGCTCAGTTACTATGTATTGATGCTCTACAGGTATAACTGGAATGTCCAATCCAACCATCTTTCCAGTTTGTCTAGCAAAATTTCCAGTACAAGAAATTACATGTTCACATTCAATATTGCCTTTGTCAGTTTCTACAACCCACATTTCATTATCTAATTGATTAATGCCAGTTACATTTGTATTTCTGTAAATTTCAGCACCTTTATCTCTAGCCCCTTTTGCCAAAGCTTGGGTTAAATCAGCTGGCTGTATGTAGCCATCTTCTGGATGCTGAATTGCTCCAATTAATCCATCCGTGTTACATAAAGGCCATATTTCTTTAACTTCATCTGGAGTTAAGAAATTTACTTTAACGCCTATTGTTTTGGCAACAGCAGCATATTGGTGATACTCATCCATACGATCTTGTGTGGTAGCTAGTCGAATATTGCTTACAACACTAAAGCCAACATTTTGACCTGTTTCTTCTTCCAAAGTTTTATAAAAATTTAC
>JGI20155J14468_10002088_pt1 | contig 15027 bp, 12 predicted proteins | sample COG_05_FD_14468 | JGI IMG/M metagenome (IMG submission 14468) | reverse complement strand
ATTAAAGGATCTCGAGGGATGGCTTTGGAAAGAGTACTTCCGTTACTAGAATAATAAAGGCCTATTAAGCACCAGTTCTAAAGGCATAAATCTGAGAAAAATTCATAGGGACTATTTGCCCACTACTTTTAGCTAGTATGTTGGCTAGTCCAGTTTTGGTTTCATGCTCAAAAGAAGAAGAAACCACCATACCTTTAAGTGAAGAAGAGGAGGCATACCTAAATATTATTGCATTATTAAATGAAGACGGATACCTAACAGAAGGGAAAAAACTACACATTCATTTAAGCCATGAGAGGTATAAAAACCTTGAACAGAATGAATCATTTGTAAATGACATGGAAAATGGGCTCTTACTTTTAAGAAAAACAGAAGACGCGCTTTTGGCCTTTGACAACTGTTGCCCCCATCTAGGTAGCAGAAATCAATGGACTTTCTCCAATAATAAATTCAGGTGTAATAATCACGGAAATACATTTGGAACCTCAGAGGGTTTCACTTCATATTGCAGCTCTAATAGCAGGTCTGGAAATCTAAGACAGTTCCCCGTTGTAGTTTTTAAGGATCTAGCTACTGTAGATTTTTCATAACCATATAAACTAATGACTAAAGAAAGCCTTGTCTATGGTATAGATAATAATGCGCTTGTCTTTATCTGACTTTTTTGCCTCAATAAGATCACGATCCATTTTAAGAATGGTCTTCATCTTATAATTCAATTCTCCTATGATTTTATTTTTAGTTCTCATATTATGAGAATAATTGTGGTTCGGATTTTCAATAATTTCCATAATACTAGAAGTCTCCACGCCATCTGAACCAAGCAAACAAAGTAAGATTCCATTTTCTTCTACGCTCAAACTATAATAAATTCTCTTATAAATTAATCCTCCTTTTTCAAGGGTCATTGCATTTGCCCTTGATCGGTAGTGTCTATATTTTTTTAACCCCACTGCAATAGCAAAACCAAAAGGCAAAACAAGAAGCAACCAAAAATAATTAAAATCATTGTAAAGCTTAGAAGTTTCCACTAACGGGCCAAAGAATTCATCTCTTCCCCTTACTTCAATACCTATAGCGCCCGTAATACTTGAGTTCACAAAACTAACAAACTGATTATTGCTGTATAGTGGCATTAAATTTTTTGTGACAATGATCTTTTTATGTAAAGTGGTGTTATTAAATTTAGTAACCTTATTTGTGAATGGATTGATCAGTGTTAAATTAGTATCATCTAAAAACAAAATTTCTTCACCCATTTGGACATAAGCTTTAAAATCTGAAAAATTTAAGGCAGAATTTCCCAAAAAAGTCCAAAGTTTATCTTTAAAATTAAATTTCCAAATTTCATTGGCTGGAGAAAAATCTGCTTGATCAAAAACGTTCAATTTTTCACCACCAAAAAATATAATTTCCTCAGATGAAATAGCATACTTGGATGTTATTGTTCCATCTGGAACTATATCTGAATTCTGAGCAGGTAATATTTCCCACTCTTTAGACTTAGGATCAAAGAAGGTAATAAAGTTTCTTACAGACCAAAATCCATATCCTCCATATTTAAAAACGGTATCGTTTTTTACAAACACGGTAGCATCTATTTGCATTCGGTGCTTATAAGACTTGTCAATTCTTGTTAAAGAATCCTTTTGAAACTCAAACACCCCACCCCCCAATGGGTCCAAAAAATATATTTGACTGTTTACAGGAGCAATAATTGATTTTAGTACTGGTAAATCATTGTTGGGTTTTAGAGGCAGAGAAGAGAAAGAGAAACTTCTAGATGGTGAAATTGGAGCGGAATAAATAGAATCACTAGAAAACAACAACAAGCTATCTCTCCAAATTAAAGCTTTGTCAAAGCGAGAAATTTGCTGTGAAAAAGCCGCAGAAACAAATAATAAAAAAAACAATCTTATCATACTACAAGTATAATAAAATTGTCTTATAAAATTAATAATAGTTTAAAAATAGAACTATTATATATTGGTAAATTGATTTTAAACACTAAATATGCAATGAATTACTCTTTATAGGTAAGTGCTGTTTTTATAACAATAACTCCTGCACCACCAATAAATCCGTATTTATTTGTTTCAGATAGAGACCGCAATACTTTTACATATCTTATTGTAGTGAGGTCTAATCCAGCGGGTGGTGTATCACGAACAGCACCATCTACATCCCAAACAGCATAAGGAGACCCAGTGTTCATAGAACTCCTGTCTCTAAGGATCACATTATTGCCTTGAACCCTAGCTGCGCCCAAATACTGCCTTATAGCCTGAGCCACTGTTGGTGCATTTATATCTATCCTGAATTCATTAAATTTTTTGGCTTCAGCTTCTGCTTTTATTTGCTTAGCCCTTTGTTTTGCTAACTTTTTAAGCTCCTTCTTAGTAGGCTCTTTACCATTCTCCTTATTATCTTGAGCTACTGAGGTAGTTAAAACGCTCAAACAAACTAATACAGTCAAAAAATATCTCATCGTTTAGATTTTTTAGTGCTTTTTCAAATATAAAACAATATTCATGCCAATCCCCTCCAAGGCCAAAAATTCAGACCAACTGCTCAAAACAGGGGATTAAGTGACTTTTGGGTATAAAAAAAGCCCCTCATAAATGAGGGGCTTTTTGTGGGCCCTACTGGGTTCGAACCAGTGACCCCCTGCTTGTAAGGCAGGTGCTCTGAACCAGCTGAGCTAAGGGCCCTTACTTTACTCCTTTGCAGAAGCGAGTGCAAATATAGGATTGTTTTTTAGTTCCCAAAAGAAAAAAATAAAAAAAGATGCATTTTTTTAAACCACCTCAGCCACTACAAAATTACTTCCTCCAATAAAAACCAAGTCTTCTTTTTTAGCTTGCTTTTTTGCCGCTTTAAAGGCTTCATTTACAGATTCATAGTGGTTGCAAAAAAGATTGTACCGTTTTGCTTGTTCAATAAAAACCAAAGGATCTAAGCCCCTTTGAATGGCTGGCGCAGCAATATAGTACAAGGCATCTACAGGCAGCAAAGGTAAAATAGTATTTAAATCCTTGTCTTTCACAAAACCCAACACCATATGAAGGCGTTTGTGGGGGGTCTTTAAAAGTTGCTTTACCACTATTGAAATACCCGCTTCATTATGCGCCGTATCTGCAATGACAAGTGGTTTGTGTTGCAACACCTGCCACCTGCCTAATAATCCCGTCAGACCAACCACATTAGACAAACCCATCTTAATATGATTAGAGGTAACATTAAATCCTGACAAGTGCCTTAAGGCAGCAACAACACCTTTTGTGTTTTTTTCTTGATAAGCGCCTTTTAAATCCGTTGCATACTGCTTTTCAATAAGATCACTAGCAAAATAAATGGGCGCACCTACAGCAGCAGATTTTGCCTTAAAAGCAGCTTCTGTGTCCCTATGCCACTCACTAATGACCACAGGAACGCTAGGCTTTATAATTCCAGCTTTTTCAATGGCAATTTGAGCGAGCGTATTGCCCAACAAGTCCATATGATCAAAACCAATATTGGTAATTAACGAGACTTCAGGTTTAATAATGTTGGTGGCGTCTAAACGCCCTCCAAGGCCTACTTCTATAATGGCAATGTCTACCCTAGCTGATGCAAAATAATCAAATGCCATAGCCACAGTCATTTCAAAAAAAGACAGGGCATTTTGGCTCATATAATCTTTGTGATTCAACACAAAAGAAACCACTTCATCCTCAGAAATTTCAAGACCATTTATTTTAATACGCTCTCTAAAGTCTTTTAAATGTGGTGAGGTATATAGCCCTACCTTATAACCTGCTTCTTGTAAAATAGCGGCCAACATATGAGAAGAAGATCCCTTTCCATTAGTGCCAGCCACATGAATGCTTTTAAATTTTTGGTGTGGCTCTCCCAAATAGGCACAAAAATGTGTAATCCCGTCTAATTTAGCATTAAGGGCCACAGCCCCTTTTTGCTGGTACATAGGTAATTGGTCAAACAACCATTGAGTGGCTTCTGTGTAATTCATTACTGTTGCCCTCCCAGCTTAAAATTAATGACTACAAAACCAATTTGCTTTTCAGGCGCCTCAGCATCTGGGGCCCACTGATACATAAATGCAGTCGCTTTGGCAGGGGCTAAAAGGCAGGGGGCGTTGTTGGTAGAGCCTTTCACTCCCGGATCTGCAGCAATTACTTTTCCTGACCTGTCCACCGTAATAGCCACAACCACCCTGCCCTCTTCGTTGCAATCAGGTGTTACAGATCCTTTAGAAGCCAAACTTCTACCTGCCAATCCAAAGCCAAAGCCTTGAACTTCTCCTGTAGTACTGCCATAAAATGAATTCGCATACTTAGATCCATCAGAAAATCCTTGATTGGCAGATTTTTCATCATTTCCTACACCTGACCCTTGGGCTTCTTTAGCGCCTAAAATATTTGCCAGGGCCGCTTTTGTAGCGGCCGATGCCTGTTGGATTACTTTCTCAGGTGTTTTTTCTGGGACTGTTTCGGGCACTTTTTCTGGCACTGATTCGGCCGCTTTTTCAGCGAGCTCTTTGGGAAGAACTAGCTCGGAATCTGCTGTAGTTAAAACTTCTTCAAGNGCTTCTGAAACCACTTCCTCTACCATTACTTCTTTTACTTCTGGAGCTGCATTCATCTCAGGTACAATTGTTTCTTCTGTAGTGGCTTGTATTGAAGGTGCTAGCGTTAAACTATTACCGGGATCTGTATTTCCAAAAGCAATGAGTATGCCATTTTCTGGCGGCGGATCTAGGTACCTAAGACCTGCAAAAAAAAGGAGTATCAGCACCGCTAATAGAATAAAAGCAGTGGTCCAAAAAGATTTTTTCTCGTATGTGGTTTGTAAAAATGCCATTAATTTGGCCTTACTGCAAGGATTACCTTGAATTGGTTTCTGTTGGCTACATCCATGACAAATACAGCCTCTTTTATCGCAATGGATTCTGCCGCCCTAAGTATAATTGTAGGGGCATCTTGTGCAGACAGTTCTTGAATTAAAACAGCCTCTAACTGGCTCTTTTCCACTAACTTTTCATTTAAAAAATACCTTAAATCTGCGTCTATACTCACTGAAACCTGTTGGGTATTAGTGGTCTTACCTTTGGCTTTTGGCAGTATTAAGTCTAACGCATTAGGACTATTGGAGGTAAGTAAAAAAAATATAAGCAACAGAAACACAATGTCCGTCATAGAAGACATACTAAATTCTGGACTGATCTTATTTCTACCTTTTAATTTCATAAAAACTAGACAGGTTCGTTCAATAAGTCTAAGAAGTCTACTGCGTTAGCTTCCATACTATGCACCACTTTATTGGTCATATTAACCAAATGGTTGTAGCCAATATAGGCTATAATACCCACGACTAAACCACCTACCGTAGTAGTCATTGCGGTATATATACCTGAAGCCAACGCCCCCATTTCTGCCTGACCACCAGAGGTAGCCATTTCATGAAAGGCCAATATCATTCCAATCACCGTGCCTAAAAATCCAATCATTGGAGCGGCACCTGCTACTGTAGCAAGCACGCTAACATTCTTTTCTAATTTATACACCTCTAAAGTACCTGCATTCTCAATGGCTGTATTAATGTCGTCCAAAGGCTTTCCTATTCTAGACACCCCTTTTAAAGTAAGTCGAGCAACAGGTGAGTCTGTTTGAGCACAAAGTGATTTTGCGGCATCTATTTTACCATTACTGATATAGTCCTTTATCTGGTTCATGAAGTTCGCGTCTATTTTAGCTGCTGCTTTTATAGCAAAAAGTCGTTCAAAATAGATGTAAAGTGCTACCGCCAAGAGGACAAAAAGTAAGCCCATAATAAATACGCTCCCTGCACCTCCATTAAAAATAAGGTCTATAATGGATAGGGTTTTCTCACTAGAAGCCGCAAGCTCTAGGGTATTTTCAGCCAAGTTATCTTGCATAAAATAGAATCAAATTAATTTATAAGCTAACGTAAGAAAATGCAAAAAATTATGCGTTCAACACAAAATCACGCAATAAAATGAATGTTAAACCACCACTTAAGAAGCCAATTAATGCCAACCAAGCAATATTTTTAAAGTACCAGAAGAAATCTATTTTCTCCATCCCCATAGCTACAACACCAGCAGCGGAACCAATAATAAGCATACTGCCCCCTGTTCCTGCAGAATAAGCAATAAAGTGCCACAAAGGATTGTCTAATCCTTCAGAGAACATACCAATACTAGCGGCAACTAGAGGCACATTGTCAATCACTGCAGAGCCTGCACCTAATAACAGCACCACAACATCTGAATTGGGAATGGCTGCGTTTAAACCCTCTGCGAAATGAAATAACATTCCAAGAGATTCTAAAGCTGCAACAGCCAACAATATCCCTAAAAAGAATAAAATACTTGGCAACTCAATTTTAGACAATGAGTGGTGCACTGGACTGTGGTGGCCAGCCGCCTCACTCTTACCGTCTACGTCAGATAAAGAGAATTTTGAGCTAGAATATATCTCAGCAAAAGTGGCTACAACAGCCAAAGATAGCATCATACCCACATAAGGTGGCAAGTGTGTAATGGTCTTAAAGAAAGGTACGAAAACAATTGCTGTTAAACCCAAGTAAAGCATGGTAGCACCATGTCTTGATTTAGGCCCATCTTCTTCTGTGGGATCTATATCTAGGTTTCCTTGAAAAGCTTTAAAGCGGGTAGCGATTAAAGTAGGGATTACCATACAAACAATTGAAGGTAATAATACATGTTCCACCAATTGTAGGGCAGACACCTTGTTGGCAATCCACAACATAGTTGTAGTAACATCTCCAATAGGAGACCAAGCCCCTCCAGCATTTGCAGCAATAATCACCATACCAGCAAACCACATACGCGTTTCCTTTTCCTTAATTACTTTTTGAAGGATCGTGATCAGTACTATTGTAGCCGTTAAGTTGTCAATAATCGCAGATAAAATAAATGCCAAAATGGAAAACAACCAAAGCAATTTAGATTTTTTCTTATATTTTATAAAACCTTTAATGGTAGCAAAACCATCAAAATAATCTATAATTTCTACAATAGTCATTGCCCCTAAAAGGAATACTAAAATCTCTGCAGTTTTACCAAGATGGTGCAATAAAATCTCCTCTATATGGGTAGGAACCAATTGGCGGAGTGCGGTGTCTACCTCAAAAACATCCATATGAGTTAAAGCTATAATCGCCCATAAAATAGCCATCATGGCCAAGGCAGGAATTAGTTTGTCAATTTTAAGGTTGTGCTCTAAGGTAATGGCCAAGTAACCTACAATAAATACAATCAGGATAATAGTTTCCATAAAATATACGGTGTTTTTGAATTTTTCAACTTAACTGAGACTCAAAAGGAATCCCAACATCTACGCTAACAAATATAAAAAAATGAGCAAGTAAAAATCATTAATTATCAGATTGCTTTAAAAATAATTAATGCGCTTATACTTGAAGGTCTAAAAATCAATTGATTTCAAAAATCATTGTTTTCATATTTACTATGCATGCATAGTAAATATGATTATATTTGAATAGATTAAAAATAGTTTTCTATGGATTTTAAATTGAATGAAGAGCAAAAACTCATCAAAGAAGCTGCTTCAAACTTTGCGCAACAGGTACTCCTTCCTACGATTCTAGAAAGGGACGAAACCCAAACTTTTCCTATCCAAGAAATTAAACAACTGGCAGAATTGGGGTTTATGGGAATGATGGTAGACCCTAGCTATGGAGGAAGCGGATTAGATACTATGTCTTATGTATTGGCCATGGAAGAACTCTCAAAAATAGATGCTTCTGCCTCTGTAATCATGTCTGTAAACAATTCACTGGTCTGTTGGGGATTAGAAAAATATGGAAACACCCAGCAAAAAGAAAAATACCTACCCGATCTATGTAATGGAAAAAAAATAGGGGCTTTTTGTCTTTCTGAGCCTGAGGCTGGATCAGATGCCACCTCTCAAAAAACAATGGCTGTGAAAAAGGGTGATTACTACGAAATTACAGGGACTAAAAATTGGATCACCAACGGAAGTAGTGCGAGTATTTATTTGGTCATAGCACAAACAGACCCTAAAAAAGGCTCCAAAGGCATTAGTGCTTTTATTGTGGAGAAGGAAAGTCCAGGTTTTGTGATAGGGCCAAAAGAAAATAAATTAGGTATTCGCAGTAGTGACACCCACTCCCTTCAATTCAATCAGGTTAAAGTGCATGAGGAAAATAGGATCGGAGAAGAAGGATTTGGTTTCACCTTTGCCATGAAAACGCTCTCAGGAGGAAGAATTGGTATTGCTGCACAGGCACTCGGTATAGCTGCTGGCGCTTATGAATTGGCCTTAAATTACGCCAAACTAAGGGAAGCTTTCGGGAAACCCATTAGTCAGCATCAGGCCATTGCCTTTAAATTGGCTCAAATGCATACTAAAATTGAGGCTGCTAGGCATTTGGTTTACAAAGCAGCTTGGGAAAAAGACCAGGGACTCAATTACGATTTATCAGGAGCAATGGCCAAATTATATGCCTCAGAAGTGGCTATGGAGGTCAGTGTAGAAGCCGTTCAGGTCTTTGGTGGAAATGGTTTTGTAAAAGAATATCATGTAGAGCGACTCATGCGGGACGCTAAAATCACGCAGATTTACGAAGGCACTTCTGAAATCCAACAAATGGTAATATCTAGGGCTATTTTAAAAGACTAAATAAAGGCCATTATTGAAATCTCATTTAAAAGTGGTCAAAATTATCACATTACATTTATTTCAACGTTTTTTTAAAAACACTGAACTTTTTTGTTATAAATGACTACATCATTGCCGTAAATTCAACATATTGGATATTTTTGTGTAAATATCCAATACTTATGAGGCTAAAAAAACAGGGGCTGTATTCCCCAGAATTTGAACATGACAATTGTGGCGCAGGATTTATTTGTAGTCTAGAAGGAAAAAAATCCAATGATATTATCCACAAAGCACTCGAGATTCTAGAAAAACTAGAACATAGAGGCGCAGTGAGTTCAGATGGTAAAACTGGAGATGGTGCGGGAATACTCATTGACATTCCCCATGATTTTTTTGTAAGTGAGTGCTCGTTTAAATTACCAGAGCCAGGAAATTATGCGGTAGCTAATGTATTTTTACCTCAAAAAGACAACCAAAGAAATTTCTGTACAAAAGAATTTGAGAAAGAAATAAAATCTCAAGGGTTGGTCCTTTTAGGATGGAGAGAAGTCCCTGTCAATAAATCCGTGCCAGGAAGAATTGCCATGGAAACCATGCCTTTTATAGCCCAAATCTTTATTGGAAAAGAGCAGTCTGAGCAGGACACAGCTACTTTTAACAGAAAATTATTTATAGCTAGAAAAAAAGCAGAACACACCATATACAACTCAAAACTATCTGAGCAAGGGTTCTTTTATCTGCCTAGCCTTTCCACCACAATCATTATTTTCAAAGGCTTGCTCATGCCAGAAGACATTAGTCTTTACTTTAGAGACCTACAGGATACTAGGGTTGTGACTAGGTTGGCCTTGGTGCATCAGCGATTTTCCACCAACACCTTCCCTACATGGGATTTGGCACAGCCTTTCAGGTATATGTGTCACAATGGGGAAATAAACACTTTAAGGGGGAATGTCGCTAGAATGCGTTCCAGAGAAGAACTTTTAGAGAGCGACCTTTTTGGCGAAGACATAAAAGCGATCCTTCCCATTATATTACCCAACAAATCAGATTCAGCCACGCTAGATATGGTCGTAGAATTACTGCTTATGACAGGAAGATCTCTTCCAGAAGTCATGATGATTTTAGTGCCTGAGGCTTGGGAAAAAAACGACAATATGTCTGCGGCTAAAAAAGCCTTTTATGAATATTATTCCTGTATGATGGAGCCTTGGGACGGACCTGCCTCAATTCCTTTTACGGATGGAAATTATATTGGTGCAGTTTTAGACAGAAACGGTCTTAGACCCTCTAGATATTCTGTGACAAAAGACGGTTATGTAATTATGTCTTCAGAAACTGGCGTAGTAGACATTGATCCTAAAAATTTAGCGCATCATGGACGTTTAGAACCTGGTAAAATGTTCTTAGTAGACATGTCTGCAGGGAGAATCATCAATGATGAAGAAGTTAAAGAACAAATTGCCAAAAAGCATCCTTACGAAAAATGGGTCAAAGACAACCTCGTACATTTAAAAGACATTCCATATAACGACTGCCCCTTATTTATTGGAGAAGCCCCACTTGCCCAAAGAAAAGCAGCCTATGGGTACACCTTAGAAGACATAGACACCATAGTAATGCCTATGGCAGAAACAGCCAAAGAGCCTATTGGTTCAATGGGAACAGATACACCCATAGCTGTATTATCGCAAAGACCACAATTGTTGTACAACTACTTCCAACAGCTCTTTGCCCAAGTGACCAACCCTCCGTTAGACGGCATTAGAGAGGAGATGATTACGGACATTAGCCTTACCCTTGGTAGCGACCACAATATATTTGAGGAGACCCAAGAACACTGTAGAAAATTAAAAATTCAGAATCCTGTAATTTCTAAAGAAGATTTAGACAAGATTAAGAATTACGATATAAACCCACACTACAAGGTTACGTCCCTACAAATGTTATACACCCTAGAAAGAGGGCATAACGGATTAGAGGAGGGACTTGAATCTTTGTTAGCAGAAGCCAGCAAAGCCATTGAAGAAGGCAGTAATATCATCATACTTTCTGACAGGTATATCTCAAAAGACAAAGCAGCCATCCCTGCCCTACTCGCTTGTTCTTATGTAAATAATGGCTTACAGCGTTTGGGAAAAAGATCTAAAGCGAGTATAATCATTGAATCTGCAGAGCCTAGAGAGGTACACCATTTCTGTTTGCTTTTTGGGTATGGCGCCAGTGCCATAAACCCTTATTTAGTTAATGAAATTATTGCAGAACAACTCAAAGAAAACGATATTACAGCATATACTTTTGAAACTGCCATACAGAACTACAACAAAGCAGTAGGAAAAGGCATTTTAAAGGTAATGAACAAAATGGGGGTGTCTACCTTAAACTCCTACAGAGGGTCTCAACTTTTTGAGTGTATTGGGATTAACACCAAAGTAATAGACAAATACTTCCCGAGAACCACCTCTAGAATTCAGGGAATTGACCTCCATGAAATTGAGAAAGAACTCAGCAAAAGACATGCTAGGGCATTTTCAGAAAACCAACCAGAGGCTTCTTTAGACTTAGAAATAGGCGGAGATTACAGGTGGAGAAGAGAGGGCGAAAAGCACTTATTCAACCCACTTTCTATTGCTAAATTACAAAAAGCAGTAAGAAACAACGAAACGAGCACTTACAAAGAATACGCCCAATTGGTCAATGATCAAGCCAGAGACCTCATGACCATTAGAGGTTTATTAGAATTTTCTAATTACGACCCAATTCCTTAGAAGAAGTAGAGCCGTGGACAGACATCGTGAAAAGATTCAAGACAGGTGCTATGTCTTACGGATCCATTAGCAAAGAAGCTCATGAGAACTTAGCCATTGCTATGAATAGGATTGGCGGAAAAAGCAATTCCGGAGAAGGGGGAGAAGACGCAGAAAGATTTTACAAAAATCAAACTGGAGATTGGAAGAACTCTGCTATTAAGCAAGTAGCTTCGGGACGTTTTGGCGTGAGCTCAAATTACCTGACCAACGCTTCTGAAATTCAAATAAAAATGGCCCAGGGAGCCAAACCTGGAGAAGGGGGGCAATTGCCTGGTCCAAAAGTCAATCCAGATATAGCCAAGACAAGAAACTCAACCCCATATGTGGGTTTAATCTCCCCACCACCACACCATGACATTTACTCTATTGAAGATTTATCTCAACTTATATTTGATTTAAAATCTGCCAACAGAGAAGCTCGAATTAACGTAAAACTAGTCTCAGAAGTGGGGGTTGGAACAGTCGCTGCTGGGGTTTCTAAGGCCAAGGCCGACGTTATACTGATTTCAGGTTTTGATGGTGGTACGGGAGCTTCTCCTTTAACATCTTTAAAGCATACCGGACTTCCATGGGAATTAGGGATTGCAGAAGCACAACAAACCCTTGTAATGAATGACCTTAGAAATAGGGTTAGGTTGGAGTGTGACGGACAGTTAAAAACAGGTAGAGATGTAGCTATTGCTTGTCTATTAGGCGCAGAAGAATTTGGTTTTGCAACAGCTCCATTAGTTGCTTCAGGATGCATAATGATGCGTGCCTGTCACCTAAACACCTGCCCAGTAGGTATTGCCACACAAAATCCAGAATTGAGAAAAAAATTCAAAGGACAACCAGAACACGTGGTTAACTTCATGTACTTCATAGCACAAGAGCTCAGAGAAATCATGGCAGAACTTGGATTCAAAACCATTGACGAAATGGTAGGCCAGGTGCAAAAACTAGACAGAAAGAAAGTATTAAACCATTATAAGTCCGCAGGAATTGACCTAAGTCCAATTTTACATCAGGTAGACGTTATTCCTGGAACAAAACTGTACAATACCACTAAGCAAGAACACCATATTGAAGACTCCATAGAGTTTGACATTATAGAAAAAGCCCACCCTGCACTCTATAGAAAAGAGAAAATGAGTTTAGATTTTCCTATTAAAAATACGGACCGTGCCGTTGGAGCTATTATCTCAAATGAGATATCTAAAAAATATGGCGCAGCAGGAATGCCAGACAACACCTTGAAACTTAATTTTACAGGAGCAGCAGGACAAAGTTTTGGTGCATTTGCCACCAAAGGTTTAACCATGACGGTGTATGGAAACACAAACGATTACCTTGGAAAAGGACTTTCTGGGGCAAAATTAGTCGTGAAAGTACCTGTAGAAGCTACTATTGTTCCGCACGACAATGTCATTACAGGAAATGTGACCTTATACGGTGCTACGGCAGGAGAAGCCTATATTAACGGTAAAGCAGGGGAACGTTTTTGTGTGAGAAACTCAGGAGCTATAGCTGTAGTAGAGGGTATTGGAGACCATGGTTGTGAGTATATGACCGGAGGAACAGCGGTAATACTCGGGGCAGTAGGAAGAAATTTTGGCGCAGGTATGAGTGGTGGAATTGCCTATGTCTATGACCCTAATAAGACCTTTAAGTCTATTTGTAAAGAAGAAGGATTAAATCTACTGGCTGTAGAAGATCAGACAGACATAGACCAATTAAAGACACTGATAGAAAATCACTATCACGCCACACAAAGTCCTAGGGCTCAAGAAATATTAGAACAATGGGAGTCTCAGCTGGGGCATTTCATTAAAGTATTCCCAGAAGAATACCGACTCGCACTAGTTAGAATAGCAGCAGAAACCGCTCAAACTTTATAGGAAAATGGGAAAGATAACAGGATTTTTAGAATTCGACAGAAAAGTAGAATCTTACGAAAAGCCAGAAGAGCGCGTAAAGAATTATAAAGAATTTACGGTTCCTTTAGAAGAGAAAGACCTCAAAGATCAGGGTGCAAGATGCATGAACTGCGGTATACCATTTTGTCACAGTGGGTGTCCATTAGGAAACTTGATTCCAGATTTCAATGACGCCGTTTACAAAGGAAAATGGGAAAAGGCAGCTAAGATATTACACGCCACCAACAACTTTCCTGAATTTACAGGAAGGCTGTGTCCCGCACCTTGTGAAGAAGCCTGTGTATTGGGTATTAATGAAGATCCAGTAACTATAGAAAATATTGAAAAAAGCGTAGCAGAAACAGCCTTTGCAAAAGGCTGGGTTGTGCCTCATAAACCAGCCATAAGAACTGGAAAAAAAGTGGCTGTTGTTGGATCTGGTCCTGCCGGACTAGCTGCTGCACAACAATTAAACAGGGCGGGGCATTTAGTGACCGTTTACGAAAGAGACTCTAAACCAGGCGGATTATTAAGGTTTGGTATACCAGATTTTAAGATGGAGAAAAATGTCATAGACAGACGTTTGGCTATATTAGAAGAAGAGGGCATTGTTTTTAAAACAGGAATTGAAATAGGAAAAGACCTAAACGCAGCTGATCTTAAAAAAGACTACGATGTTGTATTACTAAGCGGTGGTGCAACTATAAGAAGGACATTAGATATTCCTGGAGCAGACCTAAAAGGGGTGGTTCAGGCCATGGACTTTTTAAAACAAAGCAATAAACGCGTAGGAAAAGAGACCTACACCAATGAAGACATTTTAGCTACAGGGAAAGATGTCATTGTAATTGGCGGAGGAGATACAGGATCTGATTGTATTGGAACCTCTATTAGACAAGGGGCTAATACCGTGTCTAACTTTGAAATTATGCCTAAAGGCACTAGCGAACGACCAGAAAACCAGCCTTGGCCATTTTTTCCAATGCGACTCAAGACAACTAGCTCTCACCAAGAAGGTGCCTCGCGTTTCTTTAGCATTAATACCAAAGAATTTGTTGGAGACGCGAATGGAAACCTCACAGGTTTAAAAACCATTGAGGTACATTGGGAGCACAGCCCAGGACAGCGTTCAAAATTGGTAGAAGTAGCTGGAACAGAGAAAATATGGAAGGCAGAAATGGTTTTATTAGCCATGGGCTTTACAGGCTCTGAGAATACAGTAGCAGAACAGTTGGGGGTAGCAATGGATCAAAGAACAAATATTGCTGCAACTGAGGACAACTATAAAACCAATATAGCGGGTATTTTTACTGCTGGCGATCAAAGAAGGGGACAATCACTCATTGTTTGGGCCATTGCAGAAGGAAGACAGGCTGCACACCATATAGATAGCTATCTCATGGGGAGCTCTAACTTACCATTAAAAGGAGAAGGCGATTTACCGAGAATCTAACTGGACCATCAGTAATTGCTTTTTAAAGGGAACCCGTTGGGTTCCCTTTTTTTTGTGATTGCAAATGTGACTATACNTNATATTCCCTTGGGAATAGGGCAAAAAAAATCCCGAACACATTGCTGTATTCGGGATTCAAAAAAAGGCAACGACCTACTCTCCCACTTGGTATAGCAGTA
>JGI20155J14468_10002085_pt1 | contig 15036 bp, 9 predicted proteins | sample COG_05_FD_14468 | JGI IMG/M metagenome (IMG submission 14468) | reverse complement strand
GTTCAGAAGTGCTTGGAAGTGCAAGAGAAATACGCGACCGAAGTCGAGAATTTAGCCATCGAAGTTGAAAACTTATAATAACGAGATGAAACAACTACACTTAAATATTTGCTACATATATCTATATATCACATTCCAAAGGACGATTGCAAAAGCGACGGAGGAAGCGGTCCTTGTCTCTTCATCTCTCTCGCGTACTTAACGAGGTTTTCATCCATCATCCGTTTCGATTCTTCGTATAACCGCACGTCTAAGTGATTTAATTCGTTGATGCGATCCACCGTTTGCTTCTTGATGAACTTTCTGGCGTCTTTCGAGAACAGGTATCCTTTATCGTCCACGACGAGTTCGTGTAACCTATCGAACGCTCGCGATTGCTGTTTCTTGTATCGGCCACCTTGGAATTTCTCGCAATCGCGATATGTGCTTCCTAACGTTCTCTTCTCTTTTGATTTTTTGTCGCCTCCGATTGGACCGAAATTGTCTCTTCGCCTCACTTGCCCGTTCTTCGACATCGAAGCGACGTAGGAAATCTCCATCCCCGGCCCGTATTTTCTGAGTAAATAGTTGAAGATTCCAAGCAATGTCGGATCTTGAGATTTGAGCATGCGTGGCGTTTGTAACAATCGCTCGACAATCTTTTCGGCTTTAAAGTGTGTCGAAATATTCTTAATCGAGACGAGATGTCGCCCGGATGGAGTTTCCTCCCACGTCTTTGGTTGAAACTTCGGGAAGAAGGCGTACGGATCCACTTCTATGTCCTGTGGCCCGACGTTCAAGTACGACGATATCGTGCGCTTGAGTTCTTGCTCAATGTACCTTTCTCTCCACTCGTCGTCCTCCATGTTTTGAATCTGTTTTAAGCGAAAAGAAAATATGACGGCGTCCGTTGCCGATGGACCAACATTCGAATCGCCGCCTTTGGAAGAAAGACTCGCGCGGTGGGGAAACACGTGGTCGTCTTCGACCGTCGTTCTCCGCAAAATGTTTTCCATGATGCTCTCCAAGTTTCCTTTACCTTCGTAATATGAAACACCGTCTAACGGAGTGTTGAGCATTACTGCCGCCAATGCTACCGATTGGTCGAGTTCCTCGTGGACTAAAAGCGCATCTATTTCGCGTCGCAAACGTTTCTTCGCATACGCAAAGAGATCCTCGGAAGCTTTAGAACCTTCGTTCCTTGCGCACTCTCTCAAAGCCTCGGCATTTGGTTCGTACGAAACGAACGTGTTATTCGTCAATCCTAAAAGCTGAAAGAACTGCGCGTTGTGCAAATCTTCTTTCGCCATCGGAATTTCCAAAAAAGAATCCAATGACGTGTACACTGGATTGTCGTACGCATCTATAATGCTCGCTTTCTCTATTTGTTTCGCATCTAACGCTCTCCGATACCTTTGAATATCTTCGTCGACGTAGCGAACTAAATATTGCCAAGGCCACACGTCTCTCGTCGACGTTTTTTTTCTATTTCGAGGCTTTGGCGTCGGAACTCCGCCAGACCGCATAGCCACTTCGACTGAAAACTCGTACGCCGAGAGTGTTCGCGAATATACCTCGCGAACCATCGTCACTACTTTTGGTTGCGCTGCCATTCTCTCAACTAACGAATAATCATCGTGCGATGCCAGAAAAGTACACCTCGGATTGCTCAAATCTGTTCTCAGCTCGTCGTACGCTCTCGTACACCTGTCCTTTTCCGGCGTCGCGTGTTTTAGGAAACAAAAATTTACGGTTCGACCGGCGGTTCGCGGGATATGAAGAAAAAACGTGAGCCGTTTATCGTTGATTTTCTTTGCTTGCGCCGCGCGTTGCGCGTATCGCTGTTCTTGCAACGATACCCAATCGTGAACGAGCGCTTCGCACTTTCCTTCTTTTCTCAGTTTTGTTTTCGTTTTCGTTGTTGGTTCTCTCCCACCGTTTTCCAACAAAAATGTCTGTTTATAGCAGTACAAACCAAAGAGAACGAACGCGAACGCTAAGCACAGACCCAGGCGATCGAAAAGGCGACGAATGCGATACGGTCGCTTCCTCTTTAACAATTTCGACTGCGAAGCGCTTCGTAACATATTCGTATTGTTTCTTTCTACGATTGGTTTGGTGTTGTTTTCTTCAGCGCTTTCTCTTCAACTAATTTCAACTCTTGTTCCAATTCGTTCAAAGACGTGGTAAAGTTTCTCACCGCGTACGCGTATCGGATCGACCTTTGCTCTTTCTCTGCATCTGATTCTGCGTGCTTCGACAAATCGTTGAGTGCAATTACCAATCGTTCGTATTGCGCTCGAACGTATTTATGCGATGTTGAAGACATCCATCTAATCTTTTTTTTTGTGTGTTTTCGTTTGAGAGAAGTCAAAAAAATGGAAATTTTCGTCAAAATCTTTTCTCCTTTTCAACAACACAAAAATTCCTTTAGGGGAGTCGGGCGCTTTGTGCGCGCGTGTACGCGCTCGTGGCGAGAGTGTACGCGCTCGTGGCGAGAGTGTAAAGTTAAGATGGACAGTTCGTCTGTTCTGTTCTGATTGCATCTTCTGAGTACGGATGAGTGCTCCTTCTTCAACAGCATCACATTTCCTTCTTTTGCAATGTTTTCTTGGACTCGTTCTTTTCGCGCACATTGTTTTCTTCCACGAAGACACCACGCGCACGAGACATGTGAACGTTATTGTTAACGAAAGTCAAACCGGAAGAGGGAAAGGGAAATCTTCAGTCGATGTGAATTGTCGAATGTGTGAGAATCTTCTCGCGAACGACGTCGTTTGGAGTAAATCTTCTTGGAAGTTAATGGATATCAATAAGTGTGAATATCCAATACGAAACCAGAACGAGGCGTCTGCTTATCAAAATGTTCGAGAAAGGTTCCGACAGTTTACCGCGAATAAACAAAAAGACAACGACAGCATTTTGTTCATAGGAAATAGCGTGAGTAGACGTCAAATGTACGCCGTCGCTCATATTCTAGGAGGTGAAAAGGCGAGAGTGAACGCCATCGCGAGGAACGCGACGTTATCGGAACGATATGGCGTTCAACGCGTTTTCGATTCGAAAACAAAGTATCACAGCGCTTTCGAAGTGAAACTCAATATCGCGTCCGGCGAAATGGGAGAGCCGTATTCGTGTCTGCCGGAATCAGTAGAGAATATCGCAGAGGAGATTCTAGAAGAGAAAGAATCCATGCGGTGTTCGAACGCGCAGATGAAACACGACATCAATGCCTTAAGGCTTGGTTTTTTATACGTAGGATCCGGTCGTAGAGCACATACAGCTCTGTTGAAAGCGTTAGATGCTTGGATTAAAGGCGCTAAAACGAGAAAGGATGAATACGCGCTCGATACGTATAAAACGATTGTTATACAAGTCGGACTCGATTCCGGTGCACTTCGAATGAGCGACGGTTACGGCGAAATACTAGAGAGATTAAAAGAGCTCATATCTTTACGACACGGTCTTCGCGTCATTTTTAGCGGCGTACATCACCATTTCATCAATGCAAATCACGATGACGTTGAGTATCAGGAAGAGTTGCGCGAGTTTTTAGATACTTCCTTATGGCCGAGCGTTCGCAAAATAAAAGGAGCAGAAGTCTTAGATACGACGAAGGCCACGATCGAAGGTGTAAGCAGCGGCGTGTTAGAACACGAGCGTGGAAGCTCCTGGCATTTCATGGACGAAGGCAGGATTTTTCTCGCTTCGCTCTTGATGAATCATCTTCTCCGCTCGTGTAGCTGATATAGGTTTGTAGCAAATATTAAGAACTGATTTTCAAGTAGGGGTTTGTCTTGCGCACTACGAAAAGCATTTGAGTGTAGTTGTTTCATCTCGTTATTATAAGTTTTCAACTTCGATGGCTAAATTCTCGACTTCGGTCGCGTATTTCTCTTGCACTTCCAAGCACTTCTGAACCCGGGCGCGTTCTACTCGCGCGGCTGCTTCCCATGGAGCGACTAATTGATCGACGCGATCCGAGGTTGCGTCAATTTCCTCCGCGAGTTCCTTCAACAACTCTCGTTCGACGTCCTCTACCAACGCTTCCGCGGCGCGCTGAATCTTCGCTTTACATTCTTGTCGTTTCAGCGGAAGACTCAAAATACCAACGTAACCGACCGCCGCTGCGAGTAAGTACGCAAGAATATCCTCGCTCATCGAGGATAAAAAGCCGCTCAATACAAAAGCTGACACGAGCGCGCCGGCGGAGGAACCTAACGAGCCGTACACCGCAGAGCGCATCTCTTCGTCAAGCTTGTACGCAGCAGCCTCGTTATCGAAGTTATCAGCCACGGCTATTGCTGCGCTATTAATTTTTGGCGCCCCTTTTTCGCTACTCTCGAGAAATTCCTTAATTCCAGACGCAGTGACAGTCGTATCGAAACCTCTCGAAGACACCGCTTTCAAATAGCTCGATAATCGAGCGTCGTTGTTTCTTTTTAACCATTTGGAAAATTCCTTCACCGTTTTCTTCAGCTCTTGATCGGCGGAACCGAGGACTGTGCTTTGATACGCCTTTACAAACTTTGAATACTTTTTCTTTCTTTTCTTTCTATTACCTTCCCCGCCGCTTGCCGCATCAGCAGAATCTCCACTACTATTTGACGCAACGTCGAGATCATCGAGCTCTGAGTAATCGGCACCGACGATGTACGTCGTGATCAAATCGAGCGCATTTTCGAGACGGAGCGTTTCATCTACCAACGCGTTCGCGCGCTTCACCGCGCCGTTTACGTTAGCCCGCACGAAATTGACCTGTTCGCTCGCGTCCTTCACCATAGTTTCTTTGTACGCGTTCATCTGTTCATCAACTCCGGATGCCGCGGCGACTTCAGTCTCCGCGACGCTCATTTCGGCGTCCAAAATTTGTTTAGAAGCTGAAAGTAATAATTCGGAGACGTTTAGAGGCGTCGCAAGCTTCAAGCGCAACGCCTCGCCCGAGCGATTCTCGCCGCTTTTATTATTACCGCTACCTCCGCCTAAATACGAGTTCACGTACTCTTCAAACGCCGGGAACCCTGTTTCGGCGTACTCCTTCATGCTCGCGTTTGCTTTCTTCAATCGCAACGCGTTTCTCGCCGCCACTGGTATGACCGGCGCGTTATCAACCCCTAGTAATCGCTTCGCGTTGTCGCGCACAAACTTTGTCACTTCGTTGCGATCTTCATCCGTTTCGAGCAAATCGCACTTGTTCAAAACGAATACGACTTTCTTACCCCACTTCTTGATGTAAGATAAGAACTTCACTTCCGATTCCGTCATCGGGCGGTCCGCGGAGAGAACAAACAATACTAAATCCGCTCGCGGTACAAACTCTTCCGTGAGTCGTTGTTGTCTTTTTAAAATAACATTCGTTCCCGGCGTATCGACAATCGAAACTTGCTTCAACAAATCAACCGGGATGTCTTGATTATAAAATCCATCCTCGGATTGAACGCGTTGTTTACTTTCACCGTATCGCAAAACGGTAATTTCGTTCGTTGTCGGTAAAATCCCTTCGGCTAAAAATTTATCACCCAAAACGGCATTAATTACGGAGGATTTCCCGGCGTTGAATTCGCCGACGATGACAATCAAGAACAATTCGTCCAAGCCTTTGCGCGCGTCGAGGAGAAGTTTGATTTCTTCCAACTCAGGCGCGGACGTTTCTAAAAAGTTCACGATATCGTCCAAGATTTCGCGCTCTTTGTTTAGTAAACGTTCGCCTTGCTCGCCAATGACGCTCGTAAACTGCGTCGGCGGTATTGCCGATTTCCGTTCTGTCGTTTCTTCTTTGTTTAAAAAGTTCTTATCTTCCTCGCCGTCTCCGCCCAACGCCGAAAGTGCCGCACCAATCGTATCGGCAATGGCAGCGTCCTTCTTATTCGCGTTTTCGTAGAGCGTAACGCCATCGCATCCAGCCGCAACGATTGTATCAATATTCGAGGTCAAATCAGCCGCGTCGCGAAAATTCGAGAAAATAGGTACCGAAACGTTGTCTCGAATCTTCTTTGCCACGGAAGCGTCGCTCACGAACAGCACGTCGCACCCTTCTTTCGCGGCTATTTCTGCATTCTTCGCATTTTCGCCGGCAGAAACGACGACGAGCGAACCTTCGGGCATAGACTTTCTCGCCACGACGGTGGGCACGCCATCCGTGGAAAGAACGACGCCGTCGATTTCTGCGGACGATACGATATCCGTTCTGTCCACGACCAACAACGCGCACCGTTCGCGCAAGTTTGTTTTGATATTCACGGCCAAGTTATAAAACTCTCTCGTAGAAAGAGATGATGTTGGGTCGTGCAAAACAACCATCGTCGCGCCTTTCTTTACCACAGCTTCGATGTGCTCCGGAAGTCGTTCGTCTCCCTCCGTCGTCGATGAAAAATCTTCAGGCGAAACGTAAAACGCGTAACCAGGAAGTTTTGCCTTTGAACGTTTCTTGCCCTGAAACAAATTCCCCGACGATGATGATGATGACTTACTTCGCACGTCTACGTCTATCCTTCTTTTTCCGCTTCTCTTTCTGCTTCCATTTGTATTTGTTTTCTTCAAGGCTTTGGACGATGGTGATGATGATGAAAACGAGAGCATCGTCGTCGCCGTCGGAAACGACATTATTGTTTTTCAGCTCTTATTATGTAGCTTTTCAGAGTGAACGTATTATAAATAGTAGCAGCTAAAAGTTCTCCTCTTCACTTCTTTAACTTCTTCTAGTCTACTTTCGACGACTACAAAAGAAGAAGACAAAGTGAGTGATGTGTTCTTGAGAAGAAGAAAGTGGATATCGTTTGTCTAAAAAATGTGTGGGTGGTGATAAAAGTGGATTTCTTTAGATATCTTTCAGAGATGATTTCCATCAGACAGAGAAAGAGAAAAAAGAAGGGTGCTGAAGAGAAAGTTCTTCGACGAAAACGCGTTATGCTAAAACTATTTTTTAATACGATTAAACACGCATTTCGCTACGATGAAGGTATCAAGACTTAGTACACGGCGAATGAACGAAACCGTCTGGAAACGTCGCTTGCTGCGCGATTTCGCCCAATAAAAGGCGAATATCTTTCGGTTTCACGGACTCCGCCTGCAACAAATTAACGTAAGCTTGCGCGCAATTTTCTATCCCCGCCGGGTCGACTTTCGCACTCAACAAATTCGGTAAAACGCTCTTGGCGAGCAATTCCGCGAACGGTTGGCCAATTCTTTGAAATAACACGCGTTGGATCGCGAAACACTCGTTTACCGCTGACACCGCTCCGGCGTCGGCAAAGTTATAATCGAACAAAGGCGCGACAAGGCAACATTCGACGCCAATCTTCTGCGCGGCAAAATTCGAGAATTCACCTCCAATTTGAGGATTTCCACCAGTGTTATCGTTGCCGACCAACCAATCGGTCGTGATGTGCTTTAACGCTTGTAAACACAATTTTCGTATTGAAATGGAACTATGCGTTTTTGCATTTTCTACCAGCTCTGCTAAGCATAAATCCCTAGCCTCTGCGTTCGCCGCGAGCAACGGCGAAAGAAGCGACGTCAACGCAAACGTGTTCACGGTTTGAATCCAGTTCCGCTCGAGTTCGTGCGACTCTCTCGTAAACTCGTCAGAACTTGCCGACTGAGAAAAGCCCGCCCGAATGTTTTCGTGAACCTGCAATCGCAGCGGTAAGAACAACGGCGCAATCATCGGCAATAGTGCCTCTTTGAACGTATTCGAGAGTTGATTGATGAGAACTAACGTCTCACCCAACTCCTTGGAATTCGTCCCGTTACTTCGTAGCGAATCGACGGCATCTGGTAAGTACGGCACAATTGTTTCGTTCAAGATTTGCACCATCTGGTGTAAGTAACCAACGACGCGATGGCGCACGCCCTTTTCTCTCGGCCATCTCTTTAGACACGATATCGTCACTTCCATCGCGGATCGAAAAATTTCACCCACTTTGGGACGCAACTGCACGCAAATTCTTGCGCTGAAACCTTTTGATAAGTTGCTCAAAGCTACGACGCATCGCATGGCATTTTGTGACGCCAACGCACCGTTCTCTGCATCCGCAATATTGACAAATTCAACGATTCTTCCACATAAAACCTGGCAAACTTGCATTAAACGCTCGCACTGCTTGTCCTCGGGCACTTCTTCTGCACCTAATATGGAGCCGGCCGCTTCGAACACGTACAAGCGGTCGTCGTTACCTTCTTCGGCTTGCGCGCGAGTCCCAATGCTCAAATTAGAAGCGAGTTGCGCAACCTTTGCTTGAATAGCTTCGAGCATCTTCGACGATAACGGTGCAGCCGCATCCGATAGGGGCTTCTCTAACGCAGTGAAAATATCGTCCAACTTGTCCGCGAGATGCGAACGAACAGGTTTCACCATTCGCATAAACAAGTAACACGCTCGAGATGATACGTTTGAATCGGGATGTCGCATTCCTCGCTCATCCAAAAATGCTCTCAAAACAAGATGCAAAGCTTCTGCATTTTGTTCAATCATGTTGTGATATCTCACGCATAACTCCATGTATGACATCGAAACGATGCGGTGATACGCGGAGCTTTTAGAACACTCGTCCCATTTCAGAACCAAGGATAAAACTAGAGACGTGAGCTCAAGGTGTTCTTGTGGAGCGCTCCCGGTGTTGTTACTTTGCGGAGGTTCAATGCTTTTATTTTTGTCTTTGGCGTTGTTCGGATTCGTCTTCATGGCGAAATTTACCACCGCGTCGGTGAATCCAGAGCTCTCGCCCAGATTATACAGCGCCGAAAGCGCCGCCTCGACGCGGTACCAAAATACTTCACCACCCTTTCCACTACTATTATTATTATCATTATTAATGCTACTACTGGTGTTGAACGCGCTCTCTATTGCGGCTTGCGTCGCTCTCAACACTATTTCCGGTGCGGCCCGCGAAATATTCCTAAACAACACCATCAACTCGTGCCTCAAGGCAAAAACGTCGCACTCCAACTCGATGACGTATGGATCTGAGCCATTCGCAAAGTCTGCGCCAAAATCATTCACAAACTCGAAGGAGGAACGATCGATAATGTTCTTCAACAGCGTCTCTTGAACCATCGGTATCGATAATGCCAAAGTGTAGCTATCATTCTTCATTCTGTTCGAGTACTGGATGAGAAACTGGCCGGAGGCTGAAACCGCAGATTCGTGTTTGGACGGGATTCCATACATTGCCGCTTGCGTGGCTAAGACCAAGAGCAAATTGCACAGCTGTTCGGATTCTGGCGTTCTCAAACAATCCATCGATCGCTCTTTTACCGACATTTTACCACCTTTTGAGTTGATCGCGATCGGCGAAATGGCATTGAGCATGTTCAGCAGCTCGTTTCCTAGCGTTTGCAAGAGTTGTAAAGATTTCATCGCGAATTGCTCGTCGTCGTCGCGAAACGACGCCGCGACGAGAGAGGAACATGCCTCGACCAGATTAAATCGCGTGATTAACATGAATTTTTTATCAGCATCCATGCCTTTATCGATTAGCGAGGTAAGATATAAGCAAGACGCCGCTCGCAAGTCTTCGTTCGTATGTCCCGAGCACGCCGACACGAAGGACATGAATCCATCGGAGGCGATTATGTTCACGTCCACCCAATCGACGTACTTACTCGCGACGATTAAAATCTGAGACAAAACTTTTGCGTCGCTCGAAAAGCTATTCGCCATGTTCAAAAAAGTATCGAACAAAAAGGAAACGATGTTGCTTTCTCTCATGTAATCCTTTACGCGACCAGATTTGCGCACGTATAAGGCGCCTTTTCTCAAAGCGTCGGTCGAGTTTATCACGTCCGCGTCCAAGCAATCTAATATTCTCAAAAAGAATGCAGCGCGAGTCTTCTTGTCTTCATTATCGCTGGTATTGGTATCATCACCCCCCGAGTTGGTATTCACGAGGATACCCGCAGAGTTCTCGAAAAAGTTTGGCCAACGTTTCGCCGGCCCTTCTGAAGCGATGGCGTGCGCGACGCATTCGGCGAGTTTATTTTGGATGAACATCGGAAACACGTCGTTTACTCGTTGGCATTGAAACGCAGACACGTACTTTTCAATAGTATTCCGAAGCATCTGTCTATCTTCGTGGGAAAATTTCAAAGAAGAGGAAGGAGGAGAAGCAGGTGAGGACGGCAGAGCGCTGCCGAAATGTTCCTCTTCGTTGAAAAACTCTTCGCTGAGCTTCTTCGCGAGCGTTTGCAAGCACCAAAACTTTACCTCGGACGAAGAGGACGTTTCAAACCGTTCCGCGCACACTTTCCAAGCGTCTGGCGAGAGCACGAATTGCTCCAGCTGTTGTAACGCGCTCGTTCTTTCCTCATTATTATTATAGTTAGAAGAAGAAGAAGAAGGGGTGTTTTGCTGAAACGAGAACAAAACCGCGCGCTCAAAGTCATCCGCCATGATGCTTCTTCTTCCAAAAAGGACCAACAACGATTAATTACGAGTGGTGTGTAATGATGTCACCAGCACGCAGAAGCGCGCAACTGCGTTGACGGGGTAGCACTCCTCTTGTCGTCTGTTCTTTTGGCAGCCATAAAACCCTCTAATAGATGCTCGCTTTTTCTTTTTTTCTTTGGAGTTTTTTTATTTAACATCTTCTTCAGAGAAAGGACAAAGTGCGAGTTAGTAAAACTGCGCGCGTGGATACGATGATGAAAAAAAGAAATCAAAAGTCACGGCGGACGATATAGTCGTCCCCGATGAACGGCAAAAACGAGCAGAAAGGAAACAGATTCGTCGTCGAGACGCTTTCGGGATTTAACATCGAAGGCTTATCCATAGGCGGTCAAGAAACAAGCATCATCTTTCCTCAACTCAAACTGTGTTTTGATAGCGGAAGGTGCTATCAAAGATGCGTATACGCGGACACGATGTGTTTGACGCACACCCACATGGACCACGTCGGTGGTTTGGGGATGTACATAGCGAGTAGAAACTTACTTTCGTTACCGCCACCTACGATACTGGTGCCAGAATCAAAGATTGAAGCGATTTCGAACTTTATAGACGCGCTGAGAGTGTTGGACGATAGTGACCTTCCGCATGAAATGATACCTTTCGCGCCGTCCGCGGAAACGTGTTATTCGATGAAGAACAAAAACTATAAGATTAAAGCGTTTGAAACCGTGCACCCCATTGCGAGTCAAGGGTATGTTATTCTTTCGACGAAGCAAAAGTTGAAAGATGAATATTTATCGCTGAAAGGAAGTGAAATAAAAGCTTTAAAAGATGACGGCGTGGAAATTACCGATACGGTGACCGTACCGGAAATTATGTTTACGGGAGATACGACGATGGAGTTTTTACACTCTTCTCCTCAGGAAGTTATTCAGGAAGGTTTGAAGTCGCGATTAGTGTGTCTCGAGTGCACTTTTGTCAACGACGACGTCTCACCTGCAGACGCGAAACGATTCGGTCACACGCACGTAAGAGACATAGCCGAAAACGCGGACCGTTTCCGCGAATGCGAAAATATTTTGTTGATTCACTTTTCGGCAAGGTATACCCGTGAAGAGATTCGGGAGGGTCTGCGAAATCAGCTCGCTGAATCGCACGCGTGGCTATACGCGAAAATTACGCCGATGCTTGCTGGATACGATTGATATATTATAAGTAATCGAATAGTATTTAGTAAGTACCCTGGTAGTATATCTTGCGCAAAACCTAAGTTCAAACTGAGTGACATATGGAATATGCTTAATCCGACACACCAACATAGGAACATATATATGTATATATATGTGTGCATCCAATAAAGTCCTCCTCCTTATGCTTTCCCTTTCGCAGCATTATCACGATGCTTCTCTTTTTTAGCAATCACTTTAGCGAGTATTGCATCGGCATTTGCCCCCATCTTCGCTTTAGCCTCCGTAACGAACTTCTCGTCCGGACACGATAACACGCCTGCGATGATTTTTTCCGCGTGCGGCATAGAAAGCCACTTCTTTTGTAAGGACGAAGATGCGCATATAGAAGAGTCAAACAACACTTTGGCGAAACGAGGACAATCTTGCGCCGCGCGGCGCAAAAGTCTCGTCGAAAAGAAGTTTTCCAATAAGTTATCCTCCTCGTCGGCTTTTGCGCTTTTGACGGACTCGGTGACAACCTCCGCGATGCGCTCGTAGAACGCGTTCATTTTTCCTTCGCCACAAGACTCATGCACGACATCGTCCAATCCCCCGATGATGACTTCGTACAGAACATCTCCGGATTCTTTCGACCGGAGCATTCGGTCGATGTTGTCTTGGCACGATTTCACCAACGCCTCGGCGAATCCATATTGCTTAAAAACTTCCAATCGTCTCTGTTGCTCGCTCTTCTTGGCAACGCCAAAGTTAACATCCGCTCCTTCGGCTTCCTCCTCGTCTTCCTCGGAATCACTACCACCATCACTGCTCAGTTTTCTTTTGTTAACTTCCGATTTCTTGTTACTGCTATCTTTCAAGATCTCGTCGTCCTCGATTTCTTCCTCGCCGTCGTCACCGTCGTTATCGTGTCGGTTAATTTTTTTCTGCTGCTTTTGCAGCGTTTTCACCAACGCTTTCGCCGCTTCAACAGATTGATGTATCTCCTCCGGACTGAGCATCATCATCTGTAAGTTTGGTGGCGAGTATTTATTCAAACGCGGACGAAGTAAATGCAGTATCACGCGTTTCCCGAATTTGTGTTCGCAGACGATTCCCGCGATATCTTCGCTTTTGAGCTCCTGTAAGATGATTTTATTGAGCATATTCGTATCATCCACGCAGTCAATTAATGTCATTATAGTCGAATGTGCGCACTCGTCTTGGGATACTCTCCACACTTGCGTTTTCAAAGCTTTCAAGACTTGCTTTCGTTGTTTCGCGCCGGCGTACGAAAGCATCACGTTCGTTGCCGTGGCACCTTCCCTGGTGTGGAACAATCGAAGAAACGCCGGTGCGGCGATAGAATTTGCCGCCTCGGCGCGTAAACTTGCACCACCGACCAGGAGATATTCTTTTAAAACTTTATGGACGATGAGCGGCGATACTAAACCTTTCTCCAGAATCGGAAGGATTGATCTCGATATGTTTTTCAACGTATTTTGTCTCTGCATGGCTGGTTTTTGCAACAGAATGTCCTTCAAAGTCGGCGGTTCTTTGTTGGCGTTTTTACCGTCTTTTTTCGTCATTGAACTCGCGTTTGAAAAGTGTACAAATTCGCCACCGTAGAATTCAGCCTGCATTTGCGCGCGTTGTTCGCCCTTCGCGGAGTGATACAGATGCTCTAATATTTGACTTCCAACTGGGTGTCGCGCTAGCGAAGTTACTTGACCTTTGACGTTTTGTAACAGTTGCGGATAATCTTCTTTCTTAGTCTTTTCGATGAGCTTCCGAATGAGGAAGTTCCCGTACAAAGATTTCGCTAAGATGGCTAGTTTCGGCGCGCATTCGGCAAATACCGAGTTTATTTGCTCTTCCGTGCCGTATTTCAACAGACTTTGGACTATTCTCGAGCCTTTGTGATTGTTTGCAATTTCAGGAATCTTGCCTTTGGTTTTCGAGTAAATGAGTGTTGCGTATTCCTTCTTCTTACCCGCGTCGCGACTGTTGTTGTCGTTATCGCTGTCGTCGTCGTCGTCGTCGTCGCCTGCGCGTTTACCTTTCCCGCGGTTGCCGCCGCCGTTTTTGGATTTGGAAGAATCTTTCGTTTGCCTGAGCTTTTCAAAAATCAACACTAACTCTTCGATGAGCTGAAAGTTTGGCTTTGCAAAGCCTTGCTTTTGCGATTGCGATTGTGTTTGTTGTTGTTGTTGTTGTTGAGAGGAGGCTGTCTTCTTGAAGCCGCCGCTTCCACCACCAATTCCGCCGCTCTTCCACGCTTTTTTATCCCCATTACCATTACTTGCGTTCGAACTCTTGAAAGATGATGAGGTATTCTTCGACTTTTTATTGTTATCCTTGTCTTCGTGTTGATTCCCTTTATGCTTCTTCTTTTGCTTGTTTCCTCCTTCCTCGTCCTCGAAAGTTTTTCCCGTGGTGGCGGCTCCACCTTCTCCCCCTCCTCCTCCTCCTCCTTTGTTATTAAATTTCTCCTCTCTTCTCTCCTTTCTCTTCGCTTTGGCGTTCAAGCCGGCTGATTTTGTCGCGCGAGGCATCTTCTCCTCTTTTAAAACTTTGTCTTCTTTTTAATAAGATGATGATGATGATGATGACGAGAGCGCTTAATAAGTGTGCTTAATAAGTGAATAGGATGATTTTATAGGAGAAAGTGATTCTCTCTGAAATGTTTTTTTTGGCGGCTTCAAAAATTTCTTCTCAATCAGAGCAGAAAGGGCTCAATCTCTTCTGCCTTTACAACTCGTCGTCATTATATTCTCAGATAATAATATAGTATTAGTATTATTCAGAAGAAGACAAAAGACTTTAGACGTCGTGAAAGAACTCATCATTTCTAATTCTTCTTTATTATATCATCTTCTCCTTCTTCTTCTTCTGCTCGACATTATTAAACGCACCAGCAGCAGTCATCATCGTCCGAACATTTACTCTCGTAAAAGTGGATAAAAAAAAGTGAAAGTTATGATGATGACAACAACAACAACAGCAAGAACAACACCAACATCATCAACGACGTCATCACCAATAGTATATAATTCTAGTAGAAGTAGCAGCAACGGCACGGCTACGACCACATCGAGAGTTATGCTAGGAAGACGAGGAATGATGACGACGAGTGATGATTTCAATAGTAGACGCATATTATTTCATAACAGCAACAACAACAGGAGCAGCAGCAGAAACAAAAGAAAGTCTCTGACTCTTCGCGCCAACGCTGCTTCGGCGAGTAAAGGCGAAGTGTCGCTTTTAGATTACGGTGCTGGAAACGTTCGTTCCGTTCGAAACGCGATGCAAAAGCTCGGGTACACGGTCAAAGATATCAAATCTCCGGAAGATATCCTCGCGGCGAAGAAACTGGTCTTCCCTGGCGTCGGCGCCTACGGGTCCGCCATGGACATTTTGCGCGAGAGAAAGTTAATCGAACCTTTGAGAGAATACGTTTTGGATGGAACGAAACCATTCATGGGTGTGTGTTTGGGCTTACAG
>JGI20155J14468_10002072_pt1 | contig 15121 bp, 10 predicted proteins | sample COG_05_FD_14468 | JGI IMG/M metagenome (IMG submission 14468) | reverse complement strand
GTCGACTGCTCCAACAACGCCCGTTGCCTCGTCTCCTCTTCCCAAGTCACCAACAACGTCGGCGGCATTTGGGCCTGGGACTCCTCCTCCGTCACTTGCGTCAAATCTGTAATCGATGGCGGCCAATCCCACGCCGTAGTATTCGACGGTCACAGTTCGCCGACGTTCTCCGATTCCGTCGTCGTCGGCGTCGCGCACGCCAGCGAAAAGAGTTGGAAAGGCATTCGCGGTCCCAACGTGACCGTAACGAAAACGGAACGGATGACTTCCTGGCCGAGCGAAGACGGCGCGTTCAAGTTCAGTCCGAACGCGTTCACCAGGAAACAATAACACTATGTAGTAAGAATATTACATATTACGTGCTCACAATTTTTCTCCCTGGCACATTGCCAGCAAAAATTTGCCAGCCTGGCAAATTTACTCTCTTGGAAAGGCACCCTCATTTGTACAGAGACGTCACAAATAAGTCGACACACGACACTAAACACACACACACTTACACGACAAAAACTACCATCATCATGGCTTGCTGGACATGCGTCGATCAGGGCACATTGTAAGTTTTCGTTCCTTGCTTTTGCGTTCTCTTTTACATCTCTCTCTCTCTCTCTCTCTTTCTCGTCTCGCGCGTGTGCATCATCTCGTCGAGATATTTATGAATCCTCCCCGGGGAAAATAATTGGATTGCACGGATTCATTCTTAATACTCCTCTTTAGTAGCATTATGTTTGCAAACAACCACGTATCACATGAAAGCGTTTTGTGCTGACCTATACATCATCTCTCTCTATACACGTCGTGCGTAATAAAACAGCGGTGTCATCGCCACGTGCGGTAAATTCGACCGATTTGCACCTCCCGGGTGCCACGTGATTATTCCTTGCGTCGGTACGTTTTCTTGGTCCTTTTTTCCTCTAAAAACGCTCTCGTCTCTTTTGCGCACGCAACACACAGCGGGGGCTTTCCCGTCGAAGAGAGCGCTTTAGCGCGAATACGCTCATCATTCTTAACAACTATTTTCTTTTCCTAAACCCCTTTTCAAACGCAGGCACGGCGAATGTCGGGACCATCTCCACGAGAATCCAATCTTTGGACGTGTCCGTGGAAACGAAGACTTTAGATAACGTCTTTGTCAACATCATCATCTCGACGCAGTATCAAGTCTTGCAAGACCCGTCTCGCATGTTTGACGCGTTTTATAAATTGACTGATTCTAAAGGGCAAATTCGTTCGTACATCTTCGACGTCGTCCGTTCGACGGTACCGAGAATTAAGTTGGACGACGTTTTCACGTCGAAAGAGGAAATCGCGATGGAGGTGAAGAACATGTTGGCGAAATCGATGGAGGAGTTTGGGTATAACATTATTTCGACGTTGGTGACGGATATCGCGCCGGATCCTAAGGTAAAGAATGCGATGAATGAAATCAACGCGGCGCAAAGACAAAGAGTTGCCGCGAAGGATCGCGCGGAAGCGGAGAAGATTATGGTGGTGAAAGCTGCCGAGGCGGACGCGGAGTCGAAGTATTTGAGCGGTACCGGTATGGCGAGGCAAAGACAGGCGATCATCAACGGTTTGAGAGATTCGGTGGTGAACTTTCAAAAGGAAGTCGATGGCATTTCCTCCAAGGACGTGATGGAAATGATGATGATGACGCAATACTTTGACACGATGAAGGAGGTTGGGACGCAAGGCGGGAACTCGACCATCTTCGTACCGAGCGGACCGGCGGCGGTGGCGGATGCGAGCGCCGCCATTCGCGCCGGCTTGATGCAAGGCAACGCGGCGGTGGCTGCTATGCAGCGTTAAATGCGAAAGTGAGTATGAACGAGAGAGCAAACAGACGTGTACTTATACGCGTATCGATATACATTCTTTTAATGGTCAGAAAAGTAAATATACCCAGTAATTAATATAATCTTAGTTTTGTTCTTTCAATATTACACGTTTTTAATCGAGAAACATAGGCGCAGCAACTAACGTAATCGTCGCGAGCATTTTAATTAACACATGGATACTCGGTCCAGCGGTATCCTTAAATGGATCACCCACGGTGTCTCCCGTGACCGCCGCTTTGTGCGTTTCGCTCCCTTTCCCTCCTCCGAATCCAGTTTCCACGTATTTCTTGGCGTTATCCCACGCTCCTCCGGCGGTGTTCAAAAACAATGCCATCAAAATCCCGCTCGCGGTGGCAAACATGAGAAAACTTGCGACGCACTTCGCGCCGAGTAACTCGCGACCGGAGGCTATGCCGATGCGTCGAAATATAATGCCTGTGATTAGTGGTCCAGAAACGGCGACGACGCCTGGTTTAACCATACCTCGTAACGCCGATTTCGCCACAATCGAGACGCACCGTTCGTAATCTGGTTTCGTATCGTACGTCATGATTCCAGGATTCTCCGCAAACTGTCGTCGAACTTCTTTGACGACGTCTTGCGCCGATTTCCCGACCGCCGCGATCGCGAACGAGGAGAATAAATATACCAACATGGAGCCAAGCAAACCGCTGATGAACACTTCTGGGATGCAAATATCTACGGTGGAAAACGCTTGACCGGTAAACGCGGAAACTTCGTCCATGAACGCGGAGAAGAGTAAAAACGACGCCAAGGCGGCGGAACCGATCGCATACCCTTTCGTTGTCGCTTTCGTCGTGTTTCCTACGGCGTCTAGCTCGTCACACACGTCTCGAACCGAGTCTGGTTGGTTGGACATTTCTACGATACCGCCGGCGTTATCTGCGATCGGGCCGAACACGTCCATGGTCAAGACGTAGGCTGCAGTGGAGAGCATTCCCATCGTCGCAACCGCGGTACCAAACAAACCGCCAATCGGTTCGTCCGAGCTTTCATCAACTAATCCGGCATTTTGCCCTAAATGATACGCCGCGACGACGGCGATGGAAACCACAATAACCGGCGCCGCGGTCGCTTCGAGACCAACACCAACACCAGCGATGACATTCGTGCCACTGCCAGTCGTACTCGCTTCGGCAATCTTTCTGACTGGCGGAAACGCGTAATCGGTGTAAAACTGCGCGATGAACACGAAGCAGTATCCGCATAAAATGCCAACTATACCACACGCGTAGAAGTACTTCCACGCGTCCTCGGCTTTCTCCGTATACAACATACATCTGCATGCGATACCAAAACACACCAACGCAATCGCCAACGCCACGTTATACCCTCTCTTCAACACTGAATACGGTTCCTGCTTGTATCTCGGCTCGATCTCAGAAACGGACAGAATGCCAATCGCCGAGGCAAAGCAATCCATCGCGTGAACCACCAGTGGGAACAACACGAACCCCTTCGCTTCGACGACGCTCATATCGGATCTTCTCACCACGGTTGCGCCTAAAATCATCGCTGAAATGATCTCCGCCGCGATGGACTCGAACAAATCCGCGCCTCTGGCTGCGCAATCCCCGACGTTGTCTCCGACCAAATCGGCAATCACCGCGGGGTTCCTCGGATCGTCCTCGGGAATATTCATCTCCACCTTGCCACACAAATCTGCGCCTACATCCGCTGCTTTGGTGTAAATCCCACCACCTAACTGCGCGAATAACGCGACGAACGACGCCCCGAATCCGTAACCGACTAACATCAGCGGTATCTCGATCACGTTTTCAATCGATTCGCTCGCCGAATCACCTCCTCCGGCTGCTTTCATCCCAGCACTCGTCAGTCCGTACCACCACGAATACACCGCGAACAAGCTCGCCACGCCTAACACCGTCGTCGCGACCACCAACAAAGCGGCAAATCCACCCGCTCTCAACGCGACGACCAGCGGCTCTCTCGAGCCTCTTCGACTCGCCGCCGCCACTCTCGAATTCGCTCTCACCGATACCCACATTCCAGCGTACCCACTCATCCCCGAGCAAAACGCCCCCAACAAAAACGCCACCGTCGTCAATATCGCCACGCTGTGACTGGTCAACCCGCTCTTCTCTTGCTCCGGCGTCACTTGTCTGAACTCGTACAAAAAGAACACGAACGCGGCGCAGACCACCGCGAGTTTACTAATCAGCCCGTACTGCGTGGAGAAAAACCCACTCGCACCGGCCCGTATCGCATCCGCCACTTCAATCATCTCCATCGTCCCTTCGTCTTTTTCCAGCACCCACATGGATAAATACTTCGCAAACGCCAACGTCCCGACCGAGGCTAACACGACCAACGTAATCGTCTTTGACGTTCTCGAAGCAATCGCCAACACGCACAGCAAGAGAAATACCCCGACGTATTTTAAACTTTTATTCATCATCCTCGAGTTCTTCAAACTGCTCTTATCTTTCCCGTTCGCGTTTCCCGACGAAGCTGCTTTCCCTATTCTCGAAGTAAACGTCTTCGTCTTCGACGCGCTTTCCGGGTCGTCGAAATTGGAATTCATGAAATTGGTCTCGTTCAGAGATACCGCGCCGCCTGGGAAATAGTTTCCTCCTCCTTCTTCTCCGGAACCCCGAGAGCGCATCATCATCGTTCTCGCCGCTTTAGTGTTCGTATTCTTCTACTGTTATTAGTGTTCTCGGGAGATGAATGCTGTTTTCAAGACCTGTTCCTAGAGTGTGTGTCTTGCGTGTGTAATGCAGCGCAAAATTCGCCTTTCTTTTGGGGAATGCAACGGCCAAAAAGCTCACTAATTAATTAGAATACGCGTAAAGAACAGCGCGCAGAAACAATAGAGACTACGCACAAAAGCGCGTTCGGTGACGGAGAGAGAGAGAGAGAGCGCGCGTGCGTGTGTTTACCACATAACATGGTTCGATTTAAAAACAGATACATCATCGCTCGCGCGCTCTTCCACGATAAAAAACCGACGTCGGAACACGTGCTCTCGAATCAACTGCGTTTGGAAATCGAATCCGCGTTTGGCGTCGCCGGCGCTCGAGAGATGTGTCCGTCGGTGCAGGTGAAGTATTACGAGCAAAAATACGGGTCGAACGTGGTCGTTTTACGATGCTCGCGCGAAGACGTACGAAAAGTGAAACTTTGTTTCGAAAACATCGAAAGAGTGGAAGGGAGGACGTGCACGATGCGAGCGGTGGCCGTGCACGGGAAGTTGGGGAGCTTGAAGGAGAACGTTTTGGAGAAGATTGGGAGGTTTGCGGTGAATGGCGAAGACGGAGACGAGGAGGAGGAAAAGAAGGAAGAGAAGCGGAGGAAGGTGAGGAGGAAAGTAGAGAAGGCGGTAGAGGCGATGACGAGTTGAGACGAACTCGATTGTGTATAAAAGTGTATATTAGTATTGTAGTGTTACAGCAGCTTTGTTTAGGTACGTACTCGCGGCGAGCCGCCGACGAGTACGCGTATGAGACGTTCTGTGTGTTTGTTCTTCTTCTTTTGTCTCTCTTTCTCTTTCTCTTTCTCTTTCTCTCGGGGTTCATGCTTCTTTTCATCACTGTTCTCCGTAGAGATTCATCGCCAAGTCTTCGTCGGCGACGTCTTGCATTCGACGACCTAAGTTATTCACCGAGTCTTCTCTCGCCGGACCGCGACGGTTGGCGGTTGGCGGTAACTGCGGCGTTTTGTAGCGAGGTAATCTTGAGAGAGGCGTGGCGCCGTCTTTGGAGACGGTTGGCGATACGCTCCTGCGTCTTTGCGAAGACGTGGCGAACGGCTTGGGAACGCCCGAGTCGCTTGGGGTACGCAAGGCGCCCCGGATCGAAGATGTTGGTGTTTTGTTGGCGTTTAAATGCCTCGCGACTTTCGCGTACGAGTCGATTGGTCTTTCTCCTTTTCCGTCGTCGTCGTCTTTCGCCGAGCCGCTTTCGTCGCTTCTGGTCGTCCCCGTCGTGGTGGTAAAAAACGACGATTCTTCCATCTCGCCGTTACCAAAGAACGCAAGGTTTACCAACTTCCAGAACCAAAGCGAAATCATCGATATCGCGGTAAAATACGTCACCACTGCGACCATCGCAGTCCAAGATGAAATCGCCTCCGAATACTCGTCGTCTTCAAACGCCAACCACGAGGCGAAAACGCCCCGTTGCTGTTGTGCGCGAAGCTTCCTCTTCTCCTCCAAAATTTTTGTCACCAACTCCTCCACCTTCTCTTTCGCTTTTTCCAACTTGACTTCGCACCGTTGAATCTCCTCGATCGCTTTTAATCGTTCCTCGAACGAGTTCGTCTCGGAAGGCGTATTCTCAGTAATCACGACGTCCCTCGTCGTCGACGACGACATGGTGGCTAAATACAAAGCCACGATTCCAATGCAAATCGATACCACCGAGCTCATCATCAACTTCACATCCAGCGACCTCTTCAATGTTTTCATCGCGTTCGCCCGTCTTCGTTTGTTCTCTCTTCGCGGTTGTTTTTCTTGGACTGGACCTTCACCCCCCTCTCCTTGAGTAGGGGTCTCATATTTTGTCGTCGTCGCGTGACTCGTTTGCTGTTTCTGTTGCGCCCCGATTAAGGGCGACGTCCTCGCGTCAAATTGCGCCTCCGCGAGTTCCAGCCACGCGCGCACTTCCTCGTCTTTGCCTTCCCACGCGTCCTCGATGCCCTCCAACTCTTTCTCTTCTTCTTCTTTTGAAGGGGGAGAGTCGTCCTTTTTCCCGCATGTCATTTGCGGTTTTTCCTCCAATTCTTTTTCGTCTCCCTCCTCAAACTCCTCCTTCGTCTTCTTTTTTCCAACGACGTCCTCGAGAACGATCTCTTCGCCTTGAAGGTCGGTGCCCAAGTTGCTCCAAGAGGCGTCGTCGTCGTCGTCCGTGGAGGAGAGCATGTGAACGGTGTTCGTTGTACTGTGTTGTTGCTTTTTTTTTTGAGTGGGTTTTGTGTGTGTTTTTTGTCTTGTTTTTGATGAGAAATTTCAAAAATTCAATCTCTTACGAGTACAAATACGAGTACCACCACGACTACTTTTACAACTACATACTATTTCAAATTCCACTCGCTGGCGTCCGGGACTTCTTTGCCGACTTCAAACTCAGCGTCGCTGAAATCAAATCCAGGATTTTCCTTTTGAAATCGAGCGAGCATCATCCGTCTTCTGTCCATTTCGATTTTTTCATCGGCCTCGGCTTTCGTCGACGTTTCGTCGCTCGCGTTTGGCGTCGCTCCTCGGAGGTTGTTACGGCAATGTTCCTTAAACGCCGCTTCCCAAGGTTCCGCTTTTTTCAGCTTCACCAGTTGAATGTGCATCTCCCCGGTGGATTGATCTCGCGTCCACACGGATTCATCCGCGATCGTTTGTCGGTACAGCTCCAGTTTCGGCAACACGTGGCAATCGTCGTCTCCAATCTTCTTCTTCTTCTTCTTAATCTCGATCGTTTTCCCGGTGATTTCAACCGACAAATCTTCCTTCGTTTTCAACTCGGAACTAACGGGGATAAAAATGTTCACCTCTTCCAACGTTTGCTCCCACTCGTACACCAATTTGTTCTCGTCGACGTAGAACTTGTGACGGTTCGGCGCGGCGAGTTTATCGTCGTCGCTCATATCCAAGTAAGGCGTTAGGGGAAAACACTTGCAACACACCTAATCAATCACACGCTCGAGTCTCGACTCATCACCCAGCCGGCGTGCGCTAACCCACACCCGAGTGCCACGGCAAACAAACGATCTCTCAACAGTGGATTTGTTTTAAATCCAATCCGTATTAAAGGCAGTAACGGCGCGTAGACGAGTGGCACGATAAACTTTTGTTGCATGCGATTTTTGCGGGTTTCGTTGAAGGATTTGATCTCTTCCGCCCGGGTCATGTAGTATATGTATGCGTCGAAAGCTCAAAGAGCGCACGAATTAATACGACCACTTTCTCTCCTACTCCTGCGCGCTTGCACTCCTCGCGCGCGTATTCTGACTGTGTGTATCTGTTAAACTGCGATAAAGAAGTGCTCTCTAAATGCTGTCTCTAGGGGTGTTAAAGGTGTGAAGACAAAAAGTAAATACAAAGTTGAAAGTTCAAAACATATACGATTACACTGAAGAAGAGCCGGCGCTCGTACCGGTACCATTACCACCGCCATTATTACTACTGTTATTGCTGACGTTCGACCCGGTGCGTTGCAAAATAGCTTGGCCGAAATACGAGCTAATGGTGCTCACGCCCGCGGTGGCGCCGTCGAGCGCCTTGCCGCCGTACTCGTAGACTTGACTCGGGATGACTTTCTCGAACCCGGCGCCTCGGTTGAACGTAGATAACGTGGACCCGGTGTACTCTTGAAACTCGGCCAATAACGACGGACTCGTCGGCGAGTCCCCTCCGTCGGGAGAACTGTTGTTCTCCGTCAAAGGCGCTTTCATCACCGAGTGCGACACGCACACGCCCGCGCCGATGGAAACGCACGTCACGAACGTCGCCGAGAACGACGTGAACCCGAATATTAAAATCGCCGACACCGCGAGTAATAACATCCCTTGCATTCTCACCGTCACCACGATCGGTTCTTCGTTCGCACCTCTTTTCAAAGTCACGTCTTTGCTCCTCACGTTGATCACGTAATGCCACGCGACGACTACCGCGAACACCGTTAAAAACGACCAAGGACGACAGACGACTGACACGAACATCGAGAGTAACATCAACACTTGGTAATTGGGTGCAAAATCTCGCAAGTTAAATCGTAATCTCCTCGTCGCATCTTTCACGGATATCGGGCACGAAATGCCTCGGCACATTCTCATCCAATCGTTCGCGTGTGCGTTTGAAAACACCTCTCGACTCGAGGAGATGCATCGCCAGACAAAGCCAAAGACGGATTTTCTTTTGTTCGTTTTCGCGCTCGAATTCGTGTCGTCCTCCGATGCCATGATTTTTTAATTATATTCTTCTTCTTCTTCTTCTTCTTCGATGACGAGAAAATAGTAATAACGCGCTGTTGTTGTTCTTCTCGTCGCGCGTATATCCCAGGTCGTCGTCTTCCTCCTCTCGTTTTCGGTGTGCCTTTCCTCGACTTTTGATCGTTCGTGTTCCGTCTTTAATGTGTGTTTCAATTAAAACAGAGGGGGAGTTTGTTGTGTGACACGAGTCGCGCAAAATTCAAAATTCAAAGAAAACGAAAAAAGACCAAAAAAAAAAGTAAAACTTAATTGACCATCACAGGACGTTTTTCTCTCCGCCTCTCTTTTGTATCAAAACAACCGCACTTTTACCCGACAACAACTTTTCGCACTTATATTACGCGCAAAGCGTTACGCACATCAATCATGAGTTCGGAGAGGACGCATCATTCACCGAGAAAAGAACACGGAGGAGGAACCAGTGTCGGGGTGAACGCTATAAAACCGGCGAAACCACCGAGAGACGCGTCTTCCTCCGCGGGGAAATTATCGAATTCCTCCAGCAAAAACAACGGCAACGACACCATTCACGGAACCCATCATCACCAAAAAGGGGAAACGATTTCCTCGGCGACTTTGACCACCAACGCGACGACTGCGGACAACAGAGGAGGAGGAGGAAGTGGTGGTGGTGGTGCGAGTGGTGCCAAAGTCGAACAAACGCGCTCTCATCATCATTACAGTCACCGCGACGTCCACCATCATCATCATCACGAAAAATCCTCCCCGAACGAACGAATCTTGAAATCCATCCACGATTTATACGAGCGAGGTCCGAACGGGAACCAACCGGGGTCGGTTGGGATCCTCGAAATCGCCAAAGATCCACTCTTGAACGTGACGTGTTGGAAACCGAGAAAAAAAGTCTCCGTTTTGATCATTGGAAATCATTCCGCCGGGAAGAGCAGTTTTATAAACTGGTACATCGACGAGAGCATACAGACGACCGGGGTGGCGATCGAGACGAGAGGGTTTACGTACGTCACTTCCGGACGTAAGAGAGAGTCGCTGAAAGGAGACGCGACGTTTGCGTTTTACGACCACTTGGACGGGTTAGAACGGTTCGAAGGGATACAGGCGAACGTGTTCACCGAGGTGAGCACTTCGAAGGAGAAGAATTTTCCGGCGATTGATTTCATCGACACGCCGGGTTTAGTGGACGGGGAGATGGAGTATCCGTTTGACGTTTCCGCGGCGATTTTGTGGTTGGCGGATCACGTGGATTTGGTTCTGGTGTTTTTTGATCCAATTGGGCAGGCTTTGTGCGGGAGGACGATGAAAGTTATCGAGGCGTTGAACGAGAAACACGCGGAGAAGTTGTCGTATTACATGTCCAAAGCGGATCAAGTGGAGAAAGAACACGATCGACAGAGAGTGTTGATTCAAATCACGCAAAACTTATCCGGGCGAATTAATAACTCGCACGCGTTCAAGTTACCGACAATTTATTTACCCAACGAGCAAAACTCAACCGCGAATATTCCAAACGCCTTGTCCGAGGTGTGCGAGGACATCGACAAAGCGATTCGGTTGACCGTGCAAAAAAATCTCACCGCAATGAAGGACGATTGCGCGAGAATCGATAGAAAAGTAGTGGAGGTGTTAGAAGAGGATAAGTTGAAGAGGGCGGAGAACGTGAAACGGTCGATGCGCGGCGCGGCGTTGCTGGCGTTGTCGTGGGTGTTTATTTTTTTCATGACGTTCGTGGCGTTTGTTGAGTTGTTCGCGTTTCGATTCGTCGGAAATTTTGTTCGTCGTCACGTCATGCCGAGATGTAACGACTTTTTTGCGGCTATTTTGATGGGAATGTTGCCGAGTGAAGTCGACGAGGTTGGGAGGAGTAAATTTAGCGCCATGCAACGTTGGGGAGGCGTGCGACGACGATACGTTTTCGGCGGCGCGTTGTTGGGGTATATTTTAGTCACGTACGTGAAGAACGTCGTGTGGACGCTGAATAAAGTGTTGACGAAGAAAGAACAAGCGAGAATGCAAGCGTATAGGACGTATTTGCAAGGGTTACTGAAGATTCGCTCGAATCTGTATTCCGAGTACTTCAAACAGCTGCACACGCTTTAAAAATTAATATACGACAGTTGTAAATTTTCAGGGCTCTACTTCTTAAAATTACACTCTTGCGGGCGGCTTTATATGCCGCTGCTGCTATTATTACCATTATTATTATCGTGCGACGAATTTTATCGCGTGCTCGCGGCGGCTAAATCGAGTTCAGACGAACCAACCCCGCTCGTCCCTGCGATCGGGGACAAGCGCTCGACTAAGCGATTCCAAAGCGCGTCGACTACTTCTTGTCCGCACGCTTGCAATACCGCATTTTCTTCCGGCGTTAAATCGTTAACGGCGTCCAATAATTCGTCGAAACCACCGTCGTCGTTCGGTCCATCGCCGTCGTAACTCGTCGTTTCAGCTACTTGCAACTGCTTTTGCGTGCTCTTCGCGAGCGACAAGATGCGTTCGTCGTTTCCGAGCGGCGTTCTCCCGCTCGCTAAGATGCCCAACAATAATCCCGCCACGGCGTCAGGTTCCAACAACGCGTCGCCGGTTAAAACGGTCGCCGCGTTTTTTCCGACTAAGCCACCAACTAAATCACCCAACGAAATCGCAAATAGTTCTTCTTCTCTGGTCAATTTCGGCGCCGTCAAGTCCAACACTCGTCTCGGCGAGGCAAACGCCGGAACCGGAGTGGAGTTACCTCTCGACGGCAACAGGATCGGACCTTCAATATCTTCCGGGTTCGGTGGTTGAAACGGTAACCACGACGGCGGTCGCGGGATGAGCGCGAACGCTCTCGTCACGGTTTTCCTCAAGGCTTGTCGCGCTAAAACATCCGCCGCCGCGATGGCTTCTTTCACTAAAACCTTTCTCAAAGATTCCGCTCGTGGAGTCAACACGTATTTCAGAGACTGCTTCAAGCTCGCCGCATCTTCCGGCAACGTTTCTAAATCCACAAACGTATCCGAAGTTTCCGCGACGATACCCATCGCCGAGTTTAACATGACCGCTAATCGTTCGCCTTTCAAAATAGACCCGCCGGCGGACGTTGACGCGTACAAAACTTCTTGCAACGCTCTCTGCGCCGCCGGTCTATCGTCGGACAACAACTTTCTCGCCACAAACGGGTACGCTTCCATGACCAACTTATAATCTGGATTACCGAGCAACGCGATGCCTTCTAAAGTCACCACGGCTCGTCCTAACAACGCAAAGTACGGAGGAATCGAAAACGGAATATCGTTCAAAACGGTCAGCAAATCTTGCGTCATCGCTTGGAACCCGCCCGCCGTGCTCGATAAAGACCCATCCATGTTGTACATTCTCTTCAATTCAGCTTCGTAGTTTTTCGCACCGCCGCCTTTCACGTACGGACTCAACGCTTTATCCATCAACGGCACCACTTTTGCTCGGTCGCAATCGTCCGGTAAAATTTTCAAATCGATGAAATCGTCCACCAACGCCGCGTAATCTTTGTTCGCCAAGTGTACGATGGAGTTTACCATCGCGTCTTGATCTTCCTCGTTAATTCTGGCAACTAAACCGAAATCTAAAATACACAGTTTCCCTTTGGACGCGTCGTTCATGCGCATCAAGTTTCCAGGGTGCGGATCCGAGTGGAAAAAACCAACCTGTAAGAGTTGCACGAGAAAGCACTCTTGCCCGACGCCGACTAATTCCCGAATTTCCGACGGTTCGCATTCGCTCAATTTCACGCCATCGATCCATTCGCTGACGAGAACTCTTCGCGTTGTCAACTCAAAGTTCACCTCCGGGACGTACACGTCCGCCACTTTCTCTTGTTCCATCAATAGTTTTCTCAGCGTGTCTTGATTCCTGGCTTCGTTCAAAAAGTCCAACTCGGTGTAAAAACCAATCGCCCACTCGTTCAACAACGCGACGTAATCCGTGCGTTGCTGAGGCGCAAACCGTTCGATGATGCCTTGATACACCTCCGCCGCGCGTCTTAAGACGTACAAATCTTTCGAAACTGTGGCTAAAATACCCGGTCGTTGCACCTTCACCGCGACGAACTCGCCGGTACTTTTCAACTTGGCGCGATACACCTGCGCTAAACTCGCCGCGGCAACTGGCTGTTCGCTAATCTCCTCGAAAAATTCCCCCAACGGTGCCCCTAACTCTTTCTCGATGATTGAAATCGCATCCGTCGTCGCGAACGGTTTTACGGAATCCTGTAAAATCGCCAACTCGTTCAGTGCCGCTTGCGGCAACACGTCCGGTCTGACGCTCATCATCTGTCCAGCTTTAATATACGTCGGGCCTAACCGTTGGATGATTTCTCTCGCGTCTTTCGCCAACGACGCGCCGTTCTTGGTCAATTCCTCGCTCCCACCTTGCAAGGACAAACTCGCGACTCGAGTCAAAAACGGTACCGATTCTTTCAAAAACTCCAGCCAACGTTGTTGCAACGCGCCGCCTTGCTTCTTCCAATACGTCTGAATCGCCTCCGGAGAATACACGAGCGGTAACCCGTCGTCGTCCACCAAACCTGCGTTTTCCGAGTCCAACGCGACGTACGATTTCTCATTCGCCGGTGCCTCGATTCCTTTCATTCGTACGGTTTTAGAGACGTCTAAAATCGCTTCCGCCGCTTTCGTCGTCATCTGTGCCGCATCCAAAAGACTGCTCGCACCTCCTCCAGCGATTCGAGCGTGCACTTTCACTCCTCTTCCTCTTACTCCTCTCATTCGCGATGATGATGATGATGATGATGATGATGATGACGACGATTGGTGTCGTCGCGCGAAATCTCGAGACACCGAGGAGGAGACGGACGAAAATCGAGAAGTAGTAGTATTATAATTAGTATCGTGCTCGTTAAAAAGAATCCGCTTCGTCCCGTTGTTGTTCACCAAAACTCGCGCAAAGCTTCTCCTCGAAGTCGTCCCCGGGGATGTTTTCGAGGAGGTCGTGAAGATGAGTCGCGCTCGCATTTTTGTTCTCGTATCGTAGTAATAAAAAAAGAAGTGACGTCTGCAAACGACAGCCACGAAAATTAAAAAAAACGCGGATGAAAAATTTCAGGATTTTTTCATCTTCAGTCGTTTGACGTGTTTTTTTTTCTTTTGTGAGCACCCCCCCCTTCTTTTTTTTTCATAAAAAAATACACACATATATATATATAGTAGTGCGCGATGATGATGACGACGATGGAACGAGAACACGAACACGAACGAGAACAGCGGGAAAGGAACAGCAACCGCGGCCTTTGGGGAGGTGGTGGTTTTCGATCGTCGTCGTCGTCTCGCTTTAAAAGCGAGCGCTTTGATTCTCAAAAAAGTGTTCCAAAAATAGACGACGAGGACGGACGCAAAGTCGTTCCAAACGAAGAAGAAGACAAAGAGGAAGAAGACAAAGAACGAGAAGAAGACAAAGAGGAGGAAAAGACGCAACAACAACAAAGTAGGTTATTCGTCCCGGACGAGGAGAAAGCGAGAAGTCAAAAGCGCGATTGGCAGGACGGCATCGCCGGTCGTTCGTTAGCCGAGAGCGGGTATCAAAACGTGGAGAGGAGGAAAGTGTTGGAACCGCCGAGGAAGAACCACGGGATATTTCCAGGGGCGAGACTGCCGAGAGACGAACCGTTCTTCGAGGAGGAAGAGAAAGTGTCTTCGTCCTCTTCTTCTTCTTCTTCGACGATAAAGCGACTCGATAGACTTCCGCAGTACATGAGCGAAATCGAACGGTTCCGTAAAATCGATTTAGCGGAGGAACAAAAGCGCGAGCGCGAAACGCTTCGCGCCAAACGCGACCAACGAGATCACTCGCGACGTCAACGAAACTTAGAACGAGAGAAATTAAATAAAGAGAAAGAAAGACTCGCGCAGGAAACGGAAGAAAACCGTTTACAATTTAAGCGAACGTACGTTGGCAACCGTCCGAACAAGTCCGGCTGCGGATGGGATCCGGTGAACATGAAGCTCAACGAAGCGCGCGTCCGCAAGGAGGATTTGAAAGAAGAAGAGAGGATGCGAATGAAACGGGAAATGGTGGAGAAGAGGACGCACAGCGAGTCGTTCGATATCGTCACGCATTTAGAGAAACGAGGAATGTCATCGTGCGCTGCTTTTGCGAAAGAAAAAACGACGACGACGAGAGAAGTATCACCGGTTAAAACGGGCGGCGCGGAAAATTTTAATGACTTTGTTGGCATCTGATGACTTTTGCGAAAGGAAAAGCAAGTGAGAGTAAATTTGATTTGAAAACTGGAAAAGCGTTGTGCGAGTCTCTCTTGTTATCTATTTGTATCTTGTCTTTTCTCGGTCGTTAGTCGCTGTGCTCCTCCTCGG
>JGI20155J14468_10002067_pt1 | contig 15152 bp, 13 predicted proteins | sample COG_05_FD_14468 | JGI IMG/M metagenome (IMG submission 14468) | reverse complement strand
CCAAAAACAATAATTATTCAATTTATTTGTAGAAGATAAAGTTAAGTTCTTATAAATTAGCATATTAACTACTATCACGATAGACTAATGATTAGAAAGTTGACCTTGTCTCTTAAAAGTCATTTATGAGGAGTATCATATGAAAGTATCCAACGAAATTATAAATATTATTCCTGAAATTAAAACTTGGAGACATGAGTTGCATGCTCACCCAGAACTTGGATATGAAGAAAAATGGACTTCAGATTTTGTAGCAAAAAAATTACAATCTTTTGGTTTAGAGGTTCATAGAGGTTTAGGAGGCACTGGAGTTGTTGGAATTCTAAAAGGCCTAGATGCTAATTTAGGTGGTGGAGGTAATAAAGCTATTGGCTTAAGGGCTGATATGGATGCTTTGCCCATGACAGAAGAAAATAACTTTTCTTACAAATCTAAATTTGAGGGACGAATGCATGCATGCGGGCATGATGGGCATACAGCCATGTTGCTTGGAGCCGCTAAGTTGTTGGCGTCAAAAAATAATTTTGATGGCACTGTTTATTTTATATTCCAACCTGCTGAAGAAGGTGGAGGTGGAGGTTTGGCTATGATAGAAGATGGATTGTTCGAACAATTTCCCATGGATAGTGTGTGGGGAATGCATAATTGGCCAGGAATGGATGAAGGTAACGTGGCTGTACATAAAGGTTCTGTAATGGCTGCTGCAGACAGATTTGAGGTTACTGTAAAAGGTAATGGTGGTCATGCTGCTATGCCTCAAGCAACAAACGATCCTGTTTTAGCAACTACAGCTATTGTTCAAGCCTTACAGCAAATAGTTTCGCGTAAACAAAATCCACTAGACGCTGTTGTTGTTTCAGTAACTCAAATCAATGCAGGATCTGGGTTTAATATAATACCTCAAGTCACAGATTTTATAGGCACCATTAGAACAGTTAATTCTGCTACTAGAATAAATGTCCATAAACAATTCAAAGAGATATGTAGAGCGACAGCATTGGCCTATGGTTGTACAGCAGACGTTTCAGTTATCAAAGGTTATCCTGTTACGGTTAATAACATTGAATGTAGTGAAAAAGCAATTGAAGTTACTTCGAGTATATTTGGACCGGTTCTGTAAAAACTAACATGGCGCCATCTATGGGCGCAGAAGACTTTGCTTACATGTTAGAAAAAATTCCAGGGTCATATATTTGGTTGGGAGCAGGTGAAGGAAAATCAGGTTGTATGCTTCATAATACAAAGTATGATTTTAATGATAATATTTTGCCGTTAGGTGTTACGTATTGGGAGCAGTTAGTGAAATCAGAGTTGCCGCTTAGATAATAATGGACTTATTCACGGTTTATTAATATATACTTAAATTATGAAAAATATTTTATTACTTATTGTTATTGCATCATGTGCTCTTGTAATCATAACTGTTTTTGCAATCAATTTATGGCTGCAAATGTCGGATGTCCAAATTAGTTATAATGGTTTAGTTGCTATTTTCGTAGGTGCTTTTTTTACTATATTATTAGGTGCCGGCTTAATGTCTTTAGTATTCTTTTCTGCTCGACATGGGTTTGATGAGCAAGTAGATCATGACTTAGAAAATTTGCTTGAGAGACATAAAGACTCTTAAGATTTAATAAAAATATAATTGTGATCCAATTCTTAAATTACGTTAATGGTTAAAATTTTGATATAATTAACCTAACTACAAAGGTTCGTCTTAAGATTAATAAATTAGGTTTTGATTATGCAAAAAATATTTAAAGAGTTATCACAAAAAATATCAGATTCCGAATTACAATTTTCTAATTTAAAGTTTTCATCACTCTTAAAATTCAAAACAGAAATTTTGGCAGGTTTAACTGTTGCATTGGCATTAGTGCCTGAAGCTGTATCCTTTTCCTTTGTTGCTGGCGTACACCCCTTAGTCGGTTTATATGCAGCATTCATAGTTGGGTTGATTACTGCTTTAATAGGAGGTAGGCCTGGTATGATTTCTGGAGCGACGGGTGCGTTGGCTGTTGTAATGGTTGCGTTAGTTTCTCTGCACGGTGTTGAGTATTTATTTGCAACAGTAGTATTAATGGGTATTTTCCAAATTACAGCTGCCTTTTTAAGGTTAGGAAAATTTATCAGATTAGTCCCTTATCCCGTGATGCTTGGCTTTGTGAACGGTTTAGCAATTGTTATTTTTTTAGCTCAAATGTCCCAATTTCAAACAACAGACTTGTCTGATAGTAGGCAATGGATGGAAGGCCAAACCTTACTTGTTATGCTTCTACTTGTTATTACAACTATGGTAGTGATATGGGTTATGCCTAAGATAACCACTATTATTCCAGCGCCTCTGGCTGGTATACTTTTTGTAGCTACACTTGTAATATCGTTGGATATTGATGTTCCGCGTGTCAGTGATTTAGCTTCTATTAAAGGAGGGTTGCCAACGTTTCATATCCCTTTAGTTCCTCTTAATACTGAGACATTTATAATAATATTGCCATATGCTCTAATTTTGGCAACTATTGGTTTAATTGAAAGTTTACTAACTCTTAACTTAGTTGGTGATATTACGGGAAAGATTGGTGGTGCATCTCAAGAGTGTGTGGCACAGGGTATTGCGAATACTGTAACTGGATTTTTTAGTGGTATGGGTGGTTGTGCCATGATTGGTCAATCAATGATTAATGTAAAGTCTGGAGGACGTACAAGGATATCTGGAATTTCAGCATCTTTATTCTTACTTCTATTTATTGTAGTTGGTTCTTCGCTTATTGAACAAATTCCATTAGCAGCATTAGTAGGCGTTATGTTTATGGTAGTTATAGGTACTTTTGCTTGGCAGAGTATTATGGTTATTAGACGTATTCCAATGACAGATGTTGTTGTAATGTTAATCGTAACTGCGATTACTGTTATTTATGATTTAGCTATAGCCGTTATATGTGGAGTTATTGTCTCAGCTCTTGCTTATGCTTGGAATAATGCAGTTCGTATCAGAGGAAACGTTAAAGTAGACGATGATGGTAATACCATCTATTATATAGAAGGACCGTTATTCTTTGGTTCTGTTCAAGGGTTTTCAGAAATATTTAACTTAGATACCGATACTGATATTGTTATCGTTGACTTTATAAACAGCCGTATTGTAGATCAATCAGCTCTTCAAGCAATAGAAGACCTTGCCGTTAAATATAAAAAAAGAAAGAAACATTTACAATTGAGGCATTTGTCAACAGATTGTCATTCACTTTTACGAAAAGCAGGACAATTAATTGTAGATGCTGATGATGATCCTAGTTATGGCGTTGCCGTCGATTATGGTGTGAAGCCAGGCGCTTTCGGTAAAACACATTAATTTTCACTTTTAACAGTTGACTTTATATTCAATATATAAGAGAACAAATCATGAACAAAATATTTTTGGAATAGAGGAAATAATGAATTTAGAAATAACTAAGCGAATATTAGCTCAAAATGGCCATTACATAATGCCTTCTAAATTAGAAGTATTTAAACCATGTCTAAGTAGATCTCAAAAATTTCCCCTGTATAGTTCAAAGGTTTCGGCAGGTTTCCCGTCTCCTGCAGATGATAATTTAGAAAAAACCTTAGATTTAAATACTTATTTAATCAAGCGTCCGGCTACAACATTTTTTGTACGTGTTAATGGTGACTCAATGATTAATGCGGGAATTAATGATAATGATATTTTAGTTGTAGATAGAAGTGTTAAGCCATCACATGGAAAAGTGATTATTGCTGTTTTAGATGGGCAAATGACGGTTAAAAGATTATATAAACAATCCAATAAAATTATATTGATGCCAGAAAATGATTTATATCAACCAATTGAGATTAGAGACGACATGAATATGGAAATTTGGGGCGTAGTAACAAGTTCTGTTCATTGCCTATGATATGTATGGTTTAGTAGATTGTAATAATTTTTATGTTTCTTGTGAAAGAGTATTTAACCCGTCATTAAGAGGTAAGCCTGTTGTAGTGCTGTCGAATAATGATGGATGTATTATTGCCAGATCTAATGAAGCAAAAGCCTTAGGAATTCCTATGGGTGCTCCATTGCATCTATACAAAACACTTATAAAACAAAATAAGATTTTTACTTATTCTTCAAATTATACTTTATACGGAGATATGTCTTCTAGAGTAATGAGTGTATTAAATTATTTTATTCCTAACATAGAAATATATTCTATTGATGAAGCATTCTTAAACTTAAAAAACTTTAATATTCAAAGTTTACAAGACGAGATGTTTAAAATTAGAGAGCGTATTTATCAATGGACAGGCATACCTGTTTCAATTGGAATAGGCCCCACTAAAACGTTGGCAAAACTAGCAAATAAAATCGCAAAAAAAAACTCATCTAATGGTGTTTATATATTAACTGTTTCCACTCAATTAACACATATATTGAGCGATATGAAATTAGAAGATATTTGGGGAGTTTCAAAAGGATGGGGAAATAGATTAAGATCTATCGGAATAAATAACCCAAGGCAATTACAGCAAGCAAACCCTCGTCAGATAAGAACATTAATATCAGTTGTGGGTGAGCGCATTATTTATGAATTAAGAGGACAACCTTGTCTTGCTTTGGAAGAGGTGATTAATAAAAAATCTATCACTGTATCTAGATCTTTTGGTAACATGATTAATGATAAAGACAGTCTTAAAAAGGCGTTAGCAAACTATGTAGCAAGAGCCGCAGAGAAACTACGTTATCAAGATAGCGTATGTGGAGGAATTTATGTTTTTATTAATACTAACCGTTTTAGAGAACGAGATTTACAATACATAATAGTGCAACAATAAACTTTGATGAGTTAACTGATAGTACAACCATTATAATTGAAAAATCTTTTAAGTTATTAGAAAATCTTTATCGCCCAAAATATAATTATAAAAAAATTGGAGTAACATTACTTGGATTAAAACAAAAGGATGATGGTTCTTCAGATAATTATATTATTCAAGGTAGTTTATTTATACATAATGCAGATCAACAAATACATATGAGTAGATCATGTGATCGTATGAAACTAATAGATAATATAAATGCAAAAATGGGGAAAATGACAATATTTCATGGTTCTCAAGGAGTGATAAAAAACTCAAGAAATATAAAATCAGAAACCAGATAAATGGCGGATGCGATCTTGTTATAAGTCACCATTTTATACTACAAATTGGGATGATATATTAAAAGTATCTTAAAAGAATTTAATATTAAGAGTTGTTATTTGAAGGAAGTGGAATACAGCTCAGACCAGAAGTCCAAAGTTCCGCACAAACTGAACGAGCTTGATTTTCTGCTAACTCAACGAATCTTACACGCCATAAATATTGTAGATTATTATTAGTACTAGATTTAGTTATCTTGCTTAAAGAAGCAGGTAGGTTCCCCAGTTGCTCAGGTACAATATTCCTGGCATTACGAGCAGCTTTATGAGCATTTAACCTGTTTTTAAAGGCACCAATTTGTATAAACCAGTCCTCTTCTACATTATTTGGGATTATATTATTAGTTATTTTAGGCGGTATTNTAAAATTCTTAATATTTTTTTCAGCCATCACAATTTTAGGGCGTATTTTTGGTAGCTCTGAAGGTTTTGCTATTCTAACGAGTGGTTTAGATAGGCTGGTTTTAAAGTACTTATTAAGTAGTGTAACCATATGCTTGTCTCTTGATCTTGCTTTTTTACCACCAAAAACAACACCAATAATTCTTTGTCCGTTTCGTTCTACGGAAGCTACAAGATTGAAACCAGAAGCATTAGTATAACCTGTCTTAATACCATCGGTTCCAGAATAACTACCTAATAAATTATTATGATTAGTATATTTAATACCTTTATAAATAAAAGATTTAGTTTTAAATAACTTAAAAAATTTAGGGTGATTTTTTCTAATTGCTATACCTAACGTTGCCATATCTCTTGCAGTAGATAGTTGCCCCCGGTTAGGTAACCCAGAAGCATTCCTAAATGTAGTACGTGTCATGCCTAATTTTTTAGCTTTTCTTGTCATTAATCTAGCAAAGTTTCTTTCTGATTTTCCTAAATTTTCTGCAATAACTGTTGCGACGTCATTGGCGGATTTTGTTACTAAGGCAAGGATAGCGTTTTTTACGGTAATATTAGATCCAGCAGAAAGGTTTAATTTAGAAGGAGGTTGTCTTGTAGCGCGTTTAGAAACTTTAAACTTACTATTCATTGATATTTTTTTTGATTTTAATGCATCAAATACTAAATATAAGGTCATAATTTTAGTCAGAGAAGCAGGATAGTTACGGGTGTCGGCGTTTGCGTTATGATAGATTCTTTTAGTATTTTCGTTAATTATAAAAGAAGCGTACTTTGCATGCGCTGATGAAACATAAATCATCCAAAATACAGGCAAAAAAGAAATTAATTTAACATAGTTTCGAAACACTTATTATATCCAACCATAAATTAAAATAATTTATTAACATAAAAATCATTATTTGTAACTTAAAGTAAGCAAATATACACATTATATTGACAATTTTTTAAACAAATCACAATATTTAGTATAAAATCATTTTATTGTTTGTAACAATTAACTTTAAAAAATTATTAACTTAAACTTGTTGAATGGTTATGTCGTTCTTATATCATTAACATAAGGTTAAATTCAAAAGAGTATTAAGAAATCAATGGTTGATAATAAAATAAATTTAGATTTAACCCCTTTCGTGAAAGCAAGGTTATTATTTGTAATGAATAAAAATGACGATGAGAATAAAAATGATGATGTAGAAGGGAATATTAAGTTAGCAACGGACCCTCGAACAAAAATACCAGCTCTTTATAGAGTATTAATGATGAATGATGATTATACTCCAATGGAGTTTGTTATTGAGGTGCTGGAGAAATTTTTTCAGAAAAACAGAGAAGAAGCTACGCAGATTATGCTTCATGTGCATCAGAGAGGTGTAGGGGTATGTGGTGTATATGCATACGATTTAGCTGAAACAAAAGCTATGCAAGTGATGAATTATGCTCGTAAATACGAACATCCTTTACAAGTTCAATTAGAAAAGGAATAAAAATGCTATCAAAATCGTTGGAAGAATCATTAAGGCGAGCAATGACAAATGCATCTTCGTTAAAGCATGAATTTGCAACGCTAGAACATTTATTAAGTTCTTTGTTAGAAGACCAAGATGCCGTTGAAGTATTAAAAGCATGTTCCGTAAATATCAAAGTACTAGAAGAAGATTTAAACAAATATTTTAATGAAGAATTAAAAGCAATCATCTCGCCAGATGTTGATGTGGACACACAACCTACAGCTGGATTTCAGAGAGTTGTTCAGCGCGCAGTAATTCACACTCAATCTTCAGGAAGAAGTGAAGCAACTGGAGCTAATATTTTAGTTGCAATGTTTTCAGAAAGAGACTGTTATGCAGTGTATTTATTGCAAAAGCAAGATATGAAACGTCTCGACGCAGTAAGTTTTATGAGCCACGGCTTAGCTAAAGATCCTAACTATTCAAAATCAAGTTCTTCTTCTGGAGTTGATGATAAAACAGAAAACTTAGAAAATAAAAAAGCTGAAAAAGCATTAGAAAAGTATGCTGTAAACTTGAATGAAAAAGCAGCCGAAGGGAAAATAGATCCCTTGATAGGAAGACAAACTGAATTAGATAGAACTATTCAGGTTTTATGTAGAAGGACAAAAAATAATCCTTTATTGGTAGGTGACCCTGGTGTTGGAAAAACGGCTATTGCTGAAGGTTTAGCAGACAAGGTTGTAAAAGGTAATGTACCAGATGTTTTGCTGAATTCTGAGATATATGCATTGGATATGGGAAGTTTGCTTGCTGGCACAAGGTATAGAGGAGACTTTGAGGAACGTCTCAAAGCTGTTATGAAAGAGGTTGAATTAAATGAAAATGCAATTTTATTTATAGATGAAATACACACTATAATTGGTGCAGGAGCCACCAGTGGTGGTGCAATGGATGCGTCTAATTTACTAAAACCAGCTCTTCAAAATGGTGGATTGAAATGTATAGGTTCAACCACTTATAAAGAATACAGAGGTTATTTCGATAAAGACAGAGCGTTAGTTAGAAGATTCCAAAAAATTGACGTTGCAGAACCCAATGTTGAGGACACCATTAAAATTTTGATGGGATTAAAATCAAAATATGAAGAACATCATAAATTAAAATTTACTAATATAGCTATTAAGACAGCAGTTGAACTGTCTTCAAGATATATTAATGATAGAAAGTTACCAGATAAAGCCATTGACGTGATAGATGAAACAGCTGCTGCACAAATGCTAAAAGCTAAATCTAAAAGAAAAAAAATAATTGGAAAAACCGAAATTGAAGAAACTGTTGCATTGATTGCTAGAATTCCTCCTAGAAACGTGTCTACGGACGATAGAAAAGCGCTATCAAAGTTAGAAGATGATTTAAAAAGGATGGTGTATGGACAAGACAAAGCCGTTACTGAATTAGTCTCGAGTATTAAATTATCGAGAGCAGGATTAAGAGAAGTTGAAAAACCTGTAGGTTCATACTTGTTTTCAGGTCCAACAGGAGTTGGAAAAACTGAAGTTGCAAGACAGTTAGCCGAAGCAACAGGAGTTAAACTCATAAGGTTTGACATGTCTGAGTATATGGAGAGGCATACAGTTTCAAGGTTAATAGGGGCACCTCCAGGGTATGTAGGCTTTGATCAGGGAGGACTTTTAACTGACGCTGTTGATCAAAACCCTCATTCAGTTCTTTTATTAGATGAAATTGAAAAAGCTCATCCTGATTTGTTCAACTTACTCTTACAAGTCATGGATCATGGTAAGCTTACTGATAACAATGGTAAATCGATAGATTTTAGAAACACAATATTGATTATGACTACAAATGCAGGAGCTCAGGAACTTTCAAAAGCAGCGATTGGTTTTAAACAGGAAAATCGAGAAGGTGCTGATACTGAAGCGATTGATAAATTATTTGCACCAGAATTTAGAAATAGATTAGACGCTATTATACCATTTGGATATTTACCTTTAGAGGTAGTTAGAATGGTAGTTGATAAATTTATAATGCAACTAGAGGCACAATTATCTGAAAAAGGTGTGTCTGTTGTTTTAAGTGACAAAGCAAGAGACTGGTTGGCTTCAGAAGGTTATGATAAAACATTTGGAGCTAGGCCTTTAGGAAGAGTTATTCAAGAACATATTAAAAAACCGTTAGCTGAAGAATTGTTATTTGGCAGGTTAGTTGATGGTGGTATTGTTAATGTTGACTTTTTAAAAAATAAATTAGTTCTTAAAACAGAAGGACCAAATAATAAAGATAAAAAGAATAAAAACAAGGGGACACCTGAGTTAACATGATTTATTAATTCGAAAAAGGGGAACCTTGTTGATTAATAACCTCGATTTGTTTGTTGATTTCGTTTGCTTCCATTTCTACAAAACCTCTAATAGCCTTATCAAAGGAATCGTTTTGAATATAGTGAGCACTATATGTAGAAGTTGCAATATAACCTCTTTGTATTTTATGATGACCTTGAGCTCCAGCCTCAACTATTTGAATTTTATTTTCAATTGCATATTCAATGGCCTGATAGTAGCAAAGTTCAAAATGCAAGAAAGGTACGTCTAATTTTGATCCCCAATTCCTACCATATAAAGTGTTCTCACCAACGAAATTCAATGCGCCAGCAATAATATCATTATTTTTCTTAGCTATGACTAATAAGATTTTGTTTTTCATACTTCGATTTATTGAGTAGAAAAAATCTTTTGTTAAATAAGCGCCTCCCCATTTTTTATCAATGGTACTTAAATAAAATTCATAAAAAGAGTCCCAGATCTTTACATTCAAAGCGTCTCCAGTTAAGCGTTCAATTGTTAGACCATATTCATTAATTTTTTTTCTTTCTTTTTTAATCGCTTTTCTTTTTGTACTTTTTAATTCATCCAAGAAATCATCAAATGATTGATATTTTTTATTATACCAGTGAAACTGAAGACCTTCCCTTTTTATCCAATTTCTTTTATTTAATGTATCACTTAGTTGTTTTGTAATAAAATTCATATGAGCTGAACTTAAATTATTATTTTTACAAGTTGTTCGTATGTGCAAATTATTAATTTAAATATTTCATCATTATTTTTTTTTTGAGGGCTTAACAAAATTCTTGGGCCCGTTGCGGGTGTGAAGGGTATAGCAGAAAGTAATTTTGGATAATACTGACCACCCGCATTTTCAAATGCATTTGCCCAACTATGATCAAAAATATATTCACCATAAGAGTGCATCTTCAAATAATTAGGTGATGCCCCAATTAAATTATTAGTCGCATTTTTAACTAAAATGTGTTTTGGCGTCCAACCAGTTTTTGTAGATACAGAGTCTGAAGTTTCTAGTGCATTCAAAAATTCATATGATGTAAATGGATGATTACATATGTTTAATTTATTCCATTGATTCTTATCAATATTGCTTAAGCTTGAGGCTAATTCAATTTTCATTGTTGAGTTTTGTATTTGTAAATCTTAATCTTCAATCTCAAAAATACCATCAATCTCAACAGGAACATTTAATGGAAGAGCTGCTACACCTACTGCAAATCTAGAATGTTTNCCTTTATCTCCAAANATATTAACAATTAAGTCTGATGCACCATTTATTACCTTTGGCTGATCTGTAAAATTTGGAGCCGAGGCAACAAATCCTCCCAACTTAATTACTTTATTAACCTTATCAAGATTGCCATTACAAGCGGCTTTCAGTTGGCTAAGAAGTCCTTTTGCGCATGCTTCAGACATTTTAACGGCATCATCAAGAGAAACATTATCACCTACCTTTCCTTTTATGGTCAATTTCCCATCTATAAAAGGTAATTGTCCTGATATAAATACTAAATTATCAGTAATTACATAGGGTACATAACTTCCAGCTGGTACGCTTGCATCATCAAGTTCAATGTTTAATTCTTTTAATCTTTGGTCAATGATATTTGCCATTTCGTTTCCTTTTTAAGAACAACCTGAAGTTGCACCACAGGTATTACATTTCATACATGTTCCATTTCTAACTAGAGTGAAATTACCACATTCACCGCAAGCTTCACCCTCATAACCTTTTATTTTAGCTTCAATTTCTTGAGCTAGATTAGGAGCTTGATTATTAATAACAACAGTATCCTCTTGATTAGGTTCATTTATTGTGTCTTCTTTTAGAGAGGTTGTTTGTGGCATCATTGTCACGTTATTATTTCCACCTGATACAACCTTTAATTCTCTTCTAACAAAACCTCTACTAGCAACTTTCTCGGATATAAGATTTTTATGTCCTCCAGAACCAGTTGTACTTGATTCAAGGTCTTCAGGCCCAACATGACCCAAATCATTTCTGTCAAGATAGGATATAGCAAGTTCTCTAAAAATATAATCAAGAATAGACGTTGACATTTTTATTGTATCATTTCCTGTAACCATACCCTGAGGCTCAAAACGTGTAAATGTGAAGGCCTCAACATACTCTTCTAACGGAACGCCGTACTGCAGACCAATTGACACTGCAATTGCAAAGTTGTTCATTAATGATCTAAATGCTGCTCCCTCTTTATGCATATCAACAAAGATTTCCCCTAATTTACCACTTTCATATTCACCAGTTCTCAAATAAACTTTATGTCCACCAACTGTAGCTTTTTGTGTGTACCCTTTCCTTCTGTGGGGCAGTTTATCTCTTTCAGTTTGTACAAATCGTTCAACAATTTTTTCAACCACTTGACTAGTTCTCTTAGTAATATCTTCTTCGTTGGTTATGTTATCATTATCTTCGTCAATATCATCTTCATCAAGTAAAGCCGAGTTCAAAGGCTGACTTAATTTTGAACCATCTCTATATAGTGCATTAGCTTTAATGCCAAGTTGCCAAGATAGCATATACGCATCACTACAATCATCTATTGTGGCATCATTTGGCATATTAATTGTTTTCGAAATAGCACCAGATATAAAAGATTGTGCAGCTGCCATCATTTTTATATGGCTGTCAACTGATAAAAATCTTTTACCAATTCTTCCACAAACGTTTGCACAATCAAACACAGCTAAATGATCTTTATTTAAATGCGGTGCACCCTCCAATGTCATAGCACCACAAACATGAATGTTCGCAACGTCTATCTCTTCTGAAGTAAATCCTAAAAACTCTAACATATTAAAAGTAAAATCATTCATTTGCTCTGAAGACATGCCTAATTTTTCTTTACAAAACTCTGCTCCAAGGGTGAATTGGTTAAACACAAATTTAATATCAAATGCTGAAGCTAAAGAATCTTCAATCAAGTTAATTTCTTTTTCTGTAAAACCTTTAGAAATTAATGCATTATGGCTGATAGCTTGACAATCTTTTAAGCTGCCGGTACCTACTGCATATCTTTGCATGTCGTCGATTTGATCTGCATTATATCCTAAATATGCAAGAGCTTCAGGTACAACACGATTTATTATTTTAAAATAGCCACCTCCTGCTAATTTTTTAAATTTAACCATGGCAAAATCTGGTTCAATGCCAGTAGTGTCGCAATCCATAACAAGCCCAATTGTACCAGTAGGAGCAATCACTGTAGCTTGAGCATTTCTATATCCATTTTTTTCACCAAGGGACAATGCTTTTGACCAAGCTTCTTTTGCTGCTACAATTAATTTTTGATCAGGGCAGTCTTGGGCCATTAAAGGAACTGGATTAATAGATAAGTCTTCATAATCTCTTGTTTTGCCTTCTGAAGCTCGTTTATGATTGCGTATCACTTTTAACATGTGTTTTGCATTTTCTTTATATTTAGGGAATGCCCCTAATTCGCCTGCTATTTCAGCAGAAGTTGCATATGATATACCTGTCATGATTGATGTTAGGGCTGCACAAATAGACCTACCTTCATCACTGTCATACGCAATCCCCCAAGACATCAATAATCCGCCTATATTTGCGTAACCTAATCCAAGTGTTCTATATTCATATGATCTTTGGGCAATTTCTTTAGATGGAAATTGTGCCATCATTACGGATATCTCTAATGTTAGAGTCCACAATCTAGTTGTGTATTCATAGGCTTCTATATCAAAAGATGCATCATCTTTTTTAAACTGTAGTAGATTTATAGAAGCTAAGTTGCATGCAGTGTCGTCGATAAACATATACTCTGAGCAAGGGTTTGAAGCATTTATTCTTCCAGCTTCAGGGCAAGTGTGCCATTCGTTGATAGTAGTATCGTATTGTAGTCCTGGATCAGCACAAGCCCAAGCTGCTTCGGATATTTTTGACCACAAATCAGCTGCCTCAATTGTTTTATGAACTCCACCATCAGTTCGTCTAATAAGGTCCCATTTAGATTTTTGTGACACTTTTTCTAAAAAGTCATTACTAACTCTAACAGAGTTATTGGAGTTTTGACCTGATACTGTTAAGTAAGCTTCGCTATCCCAGTCCGTATCATATGTTTGAAATTCAATATCTTTAAATCCTTGCTTAGCAAATTGTATAACCCTTTGTATGTAATTTTCAGGAATCATTACAGCACGGCAATTTAATATAGCTTTTTTTAGTTCAATATTAATTTTAGGGTTTATTCGTTCTTCATCTTTATAGTTTGAAAGGTTACATGCATCCATTACAGATTTTAGATTTTTGCCAGTTAATTTTGAGCCGGCTACAAGTGCAGCAACTTTTTGTTCTTCAACTACCTTCCAATTGATATATTCTTCAATATCTGGATGATCTACATCTACTGTCACCATTTTAGCTGCTCTTCTTGTAGTGCCGCCAGATTTAATTGCTCCTGCTGCTCGGTCTCCAATTCTTAAGAAACTCATCATTCCTGACGATCTTCCGCCTCCAGACAAGCCTTCAGTACTACCTCTTAATTTAGAAAAATTTGTACCTGTACCTGAACCATACTTAAATAACCTTGCCTCTCTTACCCACAGGTCCATTATTCCACCTTCATTAACAAGATCGTCTTTGACAGATTGAATAAAGCATGCATGAGGTTGTGGATGCTCATAAGAAGACTTAGATTTAACTAATTTTTTTGTTTTAAAGTCTACATAGTGGTGGCCTTGGCTTGGGCCATCTATTCCATATGCCCAATGTAAACCTGTATTAAACCATTGTGGTGAATTTGGAGCGCACATTTGAGCAGCAAGCATATATCTCATTTCATCAAAATAAATTTTTGCATCTTCTTCTTTTGTAAAATAATTACCTTTCCATCCCCAGTAAGTCCATGTGCCTGCTAGTCTGTCAAAAACTTGTTTGGCTGATTCTTCACCTTTAAATCTTTTATCTTCAGGAAGATTACTTAATTTATTTGTATCTGGTTCAGAGCGCCATAACCAAGATGGAATGTCATTTTCTTCGATTTTTTTTACATATGCAGGAATGCCAGCTTTACGAAAATATTTTTGTGCAATGATATCGGCCGCAACTTGCGAATAATTAGCGGTACTTCTATATTAGGTGCGCTAAACACAATAGTTCCATCAGGATTCTTAATTTCACTTGTAGTAGTTTTAAATTCTAAACCTGAATATGCATCATCATTATTTTTAGTAAATTGTCTGGTAAACTTCATATTTTCCCTCTTTTAAATACAATGAATAAACAATCTTAGTTAATAAATTAGACTGGGGTATTAAAGCGTTTATTAAACCTGTGGATAAATTGTTTAAAATTTAAAACAGGTTTACGGGCTTTACAATTTTCTAAAAATAACGTGTTGTTTTTCCTTAATTTTATTTTATTAATTAGTTCTTTTTAACTTATTTCAATAAATACTAGCCTGTGGATAAACACAATATGTAGTGATTATGAATGTACAAACTACATGATTTAGTATGCTTTAGTAAAGTCAATAATTTAAATTTTTTTAATTTTTTTTTTAACTCATTAATTTTATTATGATTTTAACGTTTATGCATAAGTCTAAGTGAAATAATTATTACAATCATGTTTAAAAAGTTTAGTAATTTGATATAGTAGTCACAAATTTTAATTTAGTTAGGAAACTTATGCATGAGATATAGTTTGATTGAGATTTTGATGGGAGCCATCGTTTTAAGTGTTGCAATTG
>JGI20155J14468_10002060_pt1 | contig 15186 bp, 10 predicted proteins | sample COG_05_FD_14468 | JGI IMG/M metagenome (IMG submission 14468) | reverse complement strand
GACGAAGACGAAGACGAAGAAAAACCGGTGGCGTTCGCGCACTATCGATTCGAGGTGGACGACGACGATGTCGCGTCGGTGTACATATACGAGTTACAGGTGGAGCAAACGATGAAACGGTCCGGGTTAGGAAGGGTGTTGATGCGAGCGTGCGAAAAGATAGGATGCGCTTTAGGATTGAAACACGCGGCGTTGACGGTGTTGAAAACGAACCAAGCTGCGAGGAGCTTTTACGCGAAGATTGGGTACGAGGAAACCGATCACGCGCCGGTGGATGCGCACTACGTGATCATGCGGAAACGAATTTAGTTATTATATTTAGTTTTAGTTTTAGTTTTAGTTTTAGTAATTATTAGAATCCTAAGCGCTTGACTACTCTAAGTATTTCGCCTTCTAAAGCGTACGAATGGGTCGGGTTGTGGAAACTCTCCTTGTCCGCGAAGTAATGGTACGTCTTCATGCTGTTACCGCCCGAAAACCGTCCACCTCGTCCGAAACTGAATCCGTACGGGTCGACGATATCGCATCCAGAGGCGAGCGCGAGGAAGATAGCTAATATCCCCGTACTTGGCGTCGTTCCTCCGTGCATGATGACGTGCTTTTTGTCCTCGTGTTCTCTCTCTACTTCCTCCGGCGATTCGTTTTCGCGCATGACGATGATTCGAGTCTTCACCGCTCTAACCTTTTCGAGAAGCTTTCGGACGTCGGATTGGACTCTATCGCTCGCCATCCAAGGCGGATGTAATTCAACGCCACGTTTATGGCGGCGGAACTGTTTGGCGAGTGCATAAAACCTCTCCGCGCTTGCTCTCGTCGAGATGACCGTTTCATCCGTCTCCACCGCCTCTCTCAGTTTCTCCCCGAGCGCGCTTTCTTGACCGTATTTCTCCGCCCACGCGTTGTTCAACACGCGAAAATCAGTTTTTGCACCAACTTTCTCTTCGTATCGACCGCCCACTGGTCCTTGGTTCACCCTAAAGACGACATCGTGCGAGTCGATTGTTTGTCCGATGTTGTTGATATCGTAATTGTTGTTGTTGTTATCCTCCTCCTCAACATCCTCGACGTCCTCTTCTCCCTCTCTTCTATCCTTTCCACTGATTGGCCCGTTTCCGACTACCGCGCACTCCTTCGTCCTCTTACCACCAACGTCTCTTTTTCGTCCTTTTCCTCGGAACTTATCCATCTTCTCCTCGTCGAGGCCTAACATCTTCAATTGCTCTCTGTCGCCGCTTAACGTTAAAATCGCCTTCTCCGCGTTCCGACTCCCGAACGCTCTGTTGCTCAAATTAATCGACGAAACAACCTCGTGATCTACGAACAACTTCTCGCTCTTTTTAAACCCATCTATGGTTTTCATCACCAACTCCTCGACGACTTTCTCGCACTCTCTCTCGCTCTCGCACTTCATCGCTTGGAGCGTTTTCAACACCGATTTCGCCCTCGCCTCTTCGCTCTCGATGTGATTTACGTATCCTCTCATTTCCGTCGAGTTCAACTCTCTCGGTTTCGATAACATCTTCCACTTCCCCGTGTTCGTATTTCTCGTTTTCATCTCGTCTTGTCGCATGACTTTCGTTTCGCTGTTGTATATCCGTCTTCGCTCGTACGTTAAAGCTTTCCTCTCTATTCTCGAAAATGTGCCGAATCCAAGCACGTTCACGTCTGCATCATCGTCATCCTTTCCGAATAACTCCTCGAAGGACGGTAACTCGTTCTTTATGAACTTCTTCTTCGCGTTCGTGCTTTTCATCATTTTCACTTCGTCCTTTATTCTTGCATCGTTGTTTATCTTCATCCTCGAGTACACTCCAATCACCCAAAGCGAGTAGAGGAGGACGAACCCGATGCACAACTTTGCGCCTTTTCTGCGGAGGATAAAGAGCCCTTTTTTCTTCCTCTTACTTCCCTTCCTCATCAACGAACCACCGTTCTCGACATCGCGTCGTTGTTTTCCAATCATCGCTCAGGAGGTCTGCGCGCACATCGTCTCGTCCTCGAGCGATTGAAATGAAATGAAGAATTTGATTTTGAATTTCCCCAAAGACACTTCATTCTGAAGCGCTTCTATACTGAGAGTCTCTTTTAGTACCATTCGACTGCTTCTCTGTTCGTGCTCTCCGAGAGAACGTCTCGCTCGCAACAAGAATGGACCACCACCACCCCTCATCTTTCACTCACGCGCATCATCGTCATCAAAACAGTGCGACGATATCGACGGAATCCGACGGGAATCTCGTCTCGAACATCTTTACCAATTACATCAAGAAAGCGCTGAAAGAAACAGGCCCGGGAATGAAATCGTTACTGGTGGACGACTTCGCGCTGGCGATGACGAGCAACGGGATGAACCAGACGGATATTTTAAAACGCGAAGTCTTCGCGGTGGAGCCTTTGATGATGACGAGCAATAAAAGTAAAAGTAAAAGTCTCGAGAAGGTGGTGGTGGTGCCTTCAAGAGAGGAGGAAAGTTTGCGGTTCGTGAAAGCGGTGTGCATTTTACGACCGACGAACGAGAACGTGAACGCGCTGTGCGAGAGACTACGCGGTGGTGGTAACGGTACGTCGACTTCGTCGTCGTACGGGGAGTTTCACGTGTTTTTTACCAACGCGATCGACGAGCGCAAACTTCGCGCGATTGCGAAAGCGGACGCGAGAGGAGGAGGAAACAAAGTGAAGCAGATTCAAGAGATTTTTTGCGACGTGATTGCGATGGACGAGTGCGCTTTCGTCATCGACTCGAGAGATTGTTTTAAAGAGGACGCGATGCGAGCGTTCGATCCGAACGGCGGGATGCGGAAGAGAGTCGGGAATAATAATAGTAGTTTTCAAAGAACCAACTTCGAGTACGCTTTGATGTGTGACCCGAGTTGGGGGGTGAGGAATGGGACGCCGTTGATTGATAGGTGCGTAGAAGGTGTAACGAGTGTATGTTTAGCGTTGAAACGACCTCCAATGTTTCGATATTCTGCGAAGTCGAACATTGCGAGACGAATCGCCGAGGACGCGCAACGCGTCGCCTCGGAAAGAGAACCGGGATTGTTCGATTTCGGAAGGCGTAACGACGAAGGGTATTGCCACGTGCTGATTGTTGACCGATTCGACGATTGCGTGACGCCTTTGTTAACACAGTGGACGTACCAAGCCATGGTGCATGAGATATTCGGTATTTCGAGTTCGAACAGAGTGAGAGCGCCGGACGCGCAAAAATTAAGCAAGAAGCCGGAGGAGTTTATTCTCTCTTCCAGAGAAGATGCTTTTTTTAGAGATCACAAGTACGACGATTACGGCGACGTCGGCGCGGCGGTGAAGAAATATGTGGACGATTTTGCGAACGAAACGATCGAAAACGACCGCGAGTAAATCCACGGCTTCGGTCGACGACGTNGCGAAATTCGTCGAGCGCTTCCCGGAGTTTCGCCAAAAATCCGCCACGGTTGCGAAACACGTGCAATTAGTGCACACGTTGTCGAAAGTCATAAACGATAGGCAGTTGATGAAAGTGTCGGAAATCGAGCAAGAGCTCGCGTGCGCGGGAACCTCGGTCAACGGATTAGAGAAACAAGTCGAAGAGATTGTCAACGACCCGTCCTTCGGAGAGTCCGAGAAAGTGCGATTGGTCGCGCTGTACTGCCTGAGACGCGAAACCGAAGCGCCACAAATATGTCAACATCTCATCCGCGTTCTTTCTAATCACGTCGGTGGAAAACGAATAGACGCTTTAGATTGTATGCTCCGGCGAGGCGGTGAGAACGCGCGCACGAGCGACTTGTTTGGAACGAAAACGATCGCCGCGCGAATGCGCACCTCGGTTTCCGCTTTAAAAGGAGCCGAGAATGTGTACACTCGACACGTTCCGTTGGTACGCTCGTTAGTCGCTCAGTGCGTCAACGGTAAACTCCCAGCTTCGGAGTACTCGCCGACGTGGGACGGTTTCACCCCGGAGTGCTCGAAAAAACCAGCGGAAATCATCGTCTTCATCGTCGGCGGCGCCACGTACGCCGAAGCTCGCGCCGTCGCCAAGTTCAACGCGAGCAAAGAATCCAACAATATTAAAGTCACCATAGGTGGGTACAGCATGCTCCACCAATCTAGATTCATCGAAAACTTAGCCAACGTGTTCGACGAAGAGAGAGGACCGTAGAAAAGTATTACCGTAGAAGTGTATTATAGAAGTATTCTTAAAATCTCACATTTTAAACTCCTTTTCCTCCGCACAACGACGCCTCTGACGACGACTTTTTAGTAAAGAAAAGAAATGCGCCGCTCGCCGTCCGGGGCGACGTTGCTCGATTTCGACGGCGCCGCCATCGACAAAACTCGGAAATCTTTGAATACTACTGCCACGACTGAGAAACACGCGACGAAAGCGTCTGAATCGTCGTCCTCTCCGGCGCATACCGATGGGGAAAAACGTCCTCCGTCGTCGTCGGCATTAAAACCTTCGACGACTCGCGTTACGAATAACGCTGCTTCTACGACTCAGAATGCGACGACGACCGCGAATACTACAAACGTTGGACAACAGCAACAACAACAAGCGGCACCGTCGATATCGCTCCCTCGACAGCGAGGGGACGCGGTGAAACATTTCGCGTTGGATTTAGGCGGGAGTTTGATTAAGCTGGTGTATTTTAGCGCGAACAGCGATACCAACGCGATGAATGGAGAGGATGGAAGTCAGCAACAGACGAAAGAAGCGTCCTCTAAAACGACGACNGCGACGCTCGGAGGCCGATTACACTTCCGCCGATTCCCGTCGTCCAGTTTAAAGGAGTGTTTGGATTTCATCGAGCGGAAGAAGTTACACTACAGCGGCGGCTTCGGGCAACACAAATCGGAAATCAAAGCGACTGGTGGCGGGTCGTTCAAGCATCAGCGGACGTTTCGAGACGCGCTCGGGATCGAGTTGCAAAAGGAGGACGAGATGGCGTGTGCGGTGAGAGGGGCGAATTTTTTGTTGAAGACGATTCGGGACGAGGCGTTTACGTTTGAGAACGATACGAAGACGTTTGTGGATACGAATTTTAACGTCAACAATTTTAACTCGACGGCGACGACGACAGGTGGTGCGAGTGGTAGTNNTAAGTATTAGTGGTGGTGGTGGCATCGGCGGCGGCGGCGTGGAAAGTCATAGTTATAGCGCTAGTAGTAGTAATAGTAGTAGCAACAATTTGTTCCCGTATTTGCTCGTGAATATCGGCTCTGGGGTGTCGATTATTAAAGTCACCGAGACTGGACACGAACGGATATCCGGGTCGAACATTGGCGGTGGGACCTTTTGGGGTTTGTGTCGTTTGTTAACCGGGATGAGAGATTACGACGAGATGTTAAAGTGTTCGCAAAACGCGGATTCTGCGCGAGTGGATATGCTCGTCGGGGATATCTACGGTCGAGATTACGCTAAAGTTGGTCTATCCTCCGACGTTATCGCGAGTTCGTTTGGTAGAGTCGTCATGGAGGAAGGTGATTTGAGCGATTATAGCAAAGCGGATATTACTTTATCTTTGCTCAGAATGATTTCGTATAACATCGCGCATTTGGCGACGATGAACGCTAAAGCGCACGGTTTGCAGAGAATATTTTTTGGCGGGTACTTTATTCGTGGCCACGCGTACACGATGAATACGATTTCTTTCGCGGTGAACTTTTGGAGTAAAGGCGAAACGAAAGCGATGTTTTTAAGGCACGAAGGTTTTTTAGGCGCGCTCGGAGCGTTTTTGAGCGACACGACGGCAAAAGAAAAGCTCGGGGCGGCGGAAACGAGAGGATCGTGGATCGAGAAGTTTATCAAGTACTCCACGAAAGCCGCGAGCGAAGAGAACAACAACGGTAAGAGTGGAGGAGGTAAATCGTCATCGCCGCCACTGTCGAGTCTACGAAGATCGAACAGTTACACGTCGTCGGGCGAGAACGTTTTAGCCGTTGCAACGGCTGCTTTACACATAGAAACGGATGGAAGCGGCGCTGACTCTAACGCACGCGCGTACTCTTTAGACGGCGGCGGCGCGCCGAGAGATTCACTTTCAGGTTTAGCGAGAGAACAACCCGCGCCGAGACACAATAGTTTCTCGCATCAAAGTCGACATCGACGTGGATATTCGAATTTATCGAGCCACTTGGGCGTGCGCGCGCCGCCGAACGACTTTGACGTTGGCGTTTTGCACTACGCGCCGTTGTTAGAACCGTACCCGTTGTTACAAAACCCGGAATCGTACGTGCCGGATACGTTTGATTTGCAAGCAAAAACGACAATCAGCGCCGAAGATCGCGAGTACTGGCTGATGGTGTTGAAATCGCTCACCGCGGGCGTCGCGGAACGCGCGAGAGATTCAGAACTCGAAAACCACGACGAAGAAGAGCACGAAAAATCGAGCGCGCGCGCTTCGTTGGACGAGCACCACGCGTTCGTGAACTACGACGCGTACGATTTCGAGTCCAACAACAACTACCGCAAGAAAACGCCCTCGGAACGCGCGGAACAGTTTCGAAACGCGTACGATTCGTTGCTCGACCGGTTGCTCAAAGACCCGTTTGGATGCGGCAAAATCTCTCTTTCCTCTTTGTTCGAAGCGAGAGAAGAGTGTTTACGAGACTGCGGTTTTGCCGACGCTTACGCGGACGTAAAACAACGGGAAAACGATGCCGCTTTAGTCGTTTTACCCGAACTCCTCGAAGAGCTCGAGCAAATGGAAGATGAAAGTCAACGCTTGATTCAAATTGTCGAAGGCGTACTCGCCGGAAACGTCTTCGATTGGGGGTCGCAAGCGTGCGTAGATTTGTACAACAACGGCACCATCCTCGACATTTACAAAGCGGCGAGAAAAAACGCGACGCGGTTGTCATGGAAAATTGACGGTTTCGAAGAGTTTGCAAAGAAGTTATCCTCAAACGACGGCTACAAGAAAGCGCACATCTTTGTCGACAACAGCGGCGCGGATATCGTCCTCGGCGTCCTTCCGTTTGTCGTCGAACTCTTACGACGAGGCACGGAAGTCGTTCTCGTCGCGAACGCCTTACCCGCGCTCAACGACGTCACCGCGGACGAATTGTCCTCCTTGCTTGATCGCGCCGCGGAAACGTGCGGTGGCATACTCAAATCCGCGTTATACTTTGACGAAGATGAAAAAGAAGAAGCGCCGAGAGAAGAAGAACGCGCGACGGCAAAACTCTCCGTCGTTTCCTCTGGTAACGGCGGTCCTTGCATCGACCTTCGCCGCGCCAGTCGCGAACTCATCGAAGCTTCCGAAAACGTCGACCTCGTCGTCCTCGAAGGTATGGGTCGAGCCGTGCACACGAATTACAACGCCGAATTCGTTTGCGACTCGCTCAAATTAGCCATGATTAAAAACGCTCGCTTAGCCGAGCGCTTGTGTCGAGGCGAAATGTTCGATTGCGTCGTTCGCTTCGACGACCCAAAGAAGAAGAAGGAAATAAAGTATATGTAATAACGTTAACAATAAAAACATCATGTATCATCATTATCATCATCATCGCCTTTCAAAAGGTTGGTGTGTTNTAATGTCGTCTATTAATATATCAAAAACGCCATTTTTTCTTCTTTGACGAAAAACAAATCGTTATAACACATTTAATTAAAAAGACTTTCGAGAAGGAAGAAGAAAAAGAAGAGGAGAAGTTGGTGTCGCGAGACAAACGTCATGTCTTCTGGAGTGATAACAACGAGAGCGCAGAAAAGACGAACGGGGGAGAGAGATTTGTGGAGTTTGATCGTGAATGACGATGATATTTGTTTCCAACACATTCTTCCGAGATTGAATGCGACGGATGTGAAATTCTTGTACGAGGTGAATACGGAGACGAGAAAGTTGATCAAGAGATCAACTCGCGCGAGTGATTTGAGAAAGGGCTTTAAAGTTCAAGAGATGTCGTCGATATCGACTTTGGAGTTTGTGTGGGAGAACAAATCGTTGTGGTGGCTAGGATGGGACGAAAGTTCTTTCTCCCACAAAGTTGCTGAAACGAATAAACTCGAGTTACTCAAGTGGGCGCGAGAGGAGAAAGAGTGTAAGTGGAATGGATGGACGATTGATGCGGCCGCACGTCAAGGTAATCTGGAAATGGTCAAGTATTGCGTTGCAAATGAGTGTCCTATCAGATCGTCGGCGTGTAAGGATGCTGCCGGAAACGGTCATCTCGAGGTACTCAAATACTTACGCGAAGAAGTCAAAGCGCCTTGGGATTGGAGAACAGCCGCTTGGGCGGCTGGAAATGGTCATCTCCACATACTCGAATATCTTGTTGATCGTAAGTATGATAAATTTGACGAAAGTGCGTGTACGTTTGCAGCCGAGAACGGTCACTTCGACTGTTTGAAGTACTTGCGCGAAACCGCCAAAGCGCCGTGGAACTCTCAGGCGGTACGAAGAGCGCACGAGAACATACATCCCGACTGTGTACAATACCTCCTCGACAACGACTGCCCGTTACCAGATGGTTGGTCTTACGAAGATGGAGAGTTATACTCTTCTGAGGAAGAGGAAGGAGATTACGCCGACTGGGAAGAAGTCATGGAATACTGGGCCGACCCGGAAGACTGGGACGAATTCATGGAACACTGGGCCCACGGGATGTGAGTAAACATCATCCTTTTTTTTTTCGCTTGCTTTTTTTTAATAAACACACGCCACTTTTTCAGAGCGGCTGCTGCTCTCTCGACTCTTACACACAAAGCACTACGTGTTGCATACGACGTGAGAATACTAATAATGCCGTCTGCGCGACGAAATCGAGATAATACTAAGAATAAGAACAACAACAACAACAACTCGAAGAAGTTAACGAAGAAGACGAGCGGTGGTGGTCGTGATAATGGTTCAAAGAAGACGACGACGGAAACGAATTCCGGGAACACCACCATTGGCGGCGGAATCAACATCGAAAAGAGGAAGAAGAAGACGAAAGAAAATGATTCAGAAAACGACGACGAGGATTCAGACGACGCGTACGACGATTTACCGAACGACTTCACGGACGAAGAAATCGACGAGGACGAAGCGTTCGCAGAGGAGGACAAAGAGACGTATCGAGGGATGCGGTTTTACGACGAAAAGAGAAAGGAAGAAGAAGAAGAGGACGAAGACGACGACGGGTATGGCGAGCTGATTGCGAGAGCCATGCAGACGAATAAGACGACGACGAGCAAAAATTCACAATCAGAGGACGGCGATAATGCTGCTGCTCCCGTTAAAAGAAGCGCAATAGTACCACCGTCCGTAACCGCCGTCGCGAAGAAGAGGAAAGTGCGAGGCGTGAACGATGCGTTGGACGAGGAGGAGCGAGTCGATTTAGATTCCGAGGACGACGAGGAAACGAGAGCGTTGGACGACGACGAGAAGGACGATAAGCGGAAGAAGATGTTGGACGATATTTTAGGCGAAAACAGACGAGAGAGGAGGTTGGAACAACCCAAACCCGGTTCGGTGACAGAGTACGAGAAAGAGGGCGAGTATAACGCGCCGGTGGATTTGAACGGAGAAACGTTGACGTTAGAGGATGCGATTGCGGCGTTGACCAGAGCGAAACGATCCACCGGGGAGATAGCCAACGATGAAGACGAGGGCGACGACGGCGGTGACGACGACGACGACGACACCAAGCCTAGAAAAGAAGAACATTTAAGCGGCGCATCGTTACGTGCGCTTCGGCGAATCTCTGGTAAAGAAGCTACGCAACAGCCGGCGAGGAAATCGGTGACGGAAAAAATGACCCGCGCCGCGGCGTACGACATGAACAAAGAGGATCTCGGCAAATGGCAACCCATCGTCCAAGAAAACAGAAAGAAAGAAACGCTCACGTTCGACCCATCCTCGAAGAAAATGATCAACAGGAAAGATACTTTAGGTGCTTTGAGAGACGACTTTGAGCCAAGAACTGAGATGGAGAAAGAAATTGCCGCCATTTTGAAGGATGAAGCGGAGGCAGCTGACGAAGAACAAATCGCGAAAACCGAAGAACTGGCTTTATCGAAGATGGATCCGGAAGAAGCGAAAGCGAGACGCGCGCGATTGGCAAAAATGAAAGCTTTGATGTTTTATCACGAACAAAAAGCAGCGCGGTTAAAGAAAATCAAATCTAAAGACTATCATCGACGCGAGAAGAGAGCGAATAAGCTCAAGGCGAAAAAGAACGGCGAGCTGATGGGAGACGGCGGCGACGACGAGGATCTCGGTTTGACGATGGACGATGACGATCTCGATGAAAACGGATTAGATAGCGAAGGTCGAACGGCTGAAGAGCGACGAGAATACTTTCGCGTGCGCGAGCGCGTGTTGTTAAAACATCGCAACACGTCCAGATGGGCGAAAAGAGCGATAAAAAAAGGCATCGCGCATTTGCCGGGTACGAGAGAAGCCATGGCCGAACAACATCGGTTGGCGCAACAGTTGAAGCAGAAAGTGTACGCGCCCGGAGATGAAACCTCCGACGACGACGGCACGAACAGCAGTTCAGAGAGTGAGTCCGATTCTGAAGATGAAGATCCAGAGCAAAGGCGCAAACGCGCGAAGCAAAAAGCGTTGGACGCTTTGTACCAAGCCAACGGCGGGGACGAGGATATGCCGGAAGGATTATCGAAAGGTGTTTTTGCGTTACCATTTATGAAGCGAGCGCAGGAGAAAAAGAAGATGGAAACAGCTGAAGCGGCTAAAGCGATCTTAGAGGAGATGCAGCGGGAAGATGACGGAGACGGTTCCGGCGACGGCTCTGACGACGACGATGATTTGAACATCGTCGACGAGAAGGACGCGCAGGAGTGGCAAGCGATTGCCGAAAAAGCTGGCGCGGCGACTATGAAGAAGAAGAGCAGAACTGAGAAACAGTCCGAGCAACAACAGAAAGAAGTGGAGAAGAAAAAAGCAGCGGCACCGGTACCAGCGAAAACGGTACCAATTTCGAAATCTGCGAGAGCTCTTCGCGAACGCGCCGCGCTGCGCAACAGACCTCCAGCGCGATTTGAAAAGTTTGAACCCGTGCTGATGGAAGACGACGAAGATGAAAAGAAGAGAAAGGCTGCCGCGATGAAAAAAGCTGAGCTGTATGCAGAACCGCGTCACATCGCCGAAAAGGCAGAGAAGGAGAAGCAAAAGAAAAAAGCCATCGCCAACGGAACGTACGTTGAAGAAGAAGGCGGCGATATAAACGACGACGCGAATGACTTTCCAACTACCGCTGCGACTGAATTAGACGACCAAAAATCGTTAGTTTCGCGCGCATTTGCCGGTGATGACGTCGAAGAGGCGTTCAAAAAGGAGAAACTTAAAGACATCGAAGAGGAACTTCCGGACGTGGAAAGGCCAACTTTACTCCCGGGGTGGGGCGCCTGGGAAGGAGAGCGCAAAAGCACGCCAAAATGGATCATCGACCAGAACAAAAAAGCCGACGCCATTCGCGAAAAGGCGTTGAAATCTAGAAAAGATGCCAAACTGAAGCGCGTTATCATCTCGGAAAGGTACGATAAGAAAGCCGCGGCGTATAACGTCGAGCAGCTTCCTCGCGGCTACGATTCCAAAGCCGTCTACGAAGGCAGCATGCGAACGCCCCTTGGAGCAGACGTCAACACGGATAAACAGTTCAGAAAATTGACGAAACCGAAAATCTTGAAACCGTCTGGGGCGGTTATTGCGCCAATTAAGTTCCCNAGAAACGCGAGACCGCCAACCAATGACGACGAGTCTTCAAAGAAGAAGCGCAGAACGAAGCTTTAAATACATGTGTACATTTTACTAGACTAGAACAACACGCGTGACTATTCCTAACTGACAAAACTACCGCTCGCACCACGTGTCTTCATCTATGGCAATTCCCGTGTGCCTCGCTTGCTTACCGATTTTAATCAATACCTCGTCGCCTTTTCTCAAAGCCGCGACCGATTTCGCCTCGCCTTTATTGTTACAAATCAATCGAACCGTTTCAGCGTTTTGAAGTAAACACGAATACGTTTCGCCATCTTTTTCGGCTTCGACGAGAACCATGCTTCTCCTTTCAATTTTCACGCGTCCAACCGTCGCTTCTTCGGTTTCGCCTTCCGCGTTCACCCTTAAAACAACCTCGCCGGCTTTCAATTCCGATAAGTACCCCGTTCGTCCGTCGGGCATCTGCACGTACGAATGCACAGCCCCTGCGTTTACTCGAAACGGTCTCGAATTGACGTACCCTTCTCCGCTGATGCATTCCGAGTGTACCAAAAACAAACCGTTGGCGAAATTTCCCACGAGCAAACCCTCGCCGGGTTTAAAATTTGTCGAACAATCCACGCAAGCTCGATCACCCGTGCCGCAATTCTTCACGTTCGTCACCTTCGCGACTTCCAGTCGCTCGTTCTCTCGTCCTCTTTTCTTTATTTTATCCACCACTTTGCTGAATAATCGCACCTCCTTCACGTCGTCCGTTTTCAAAACCACCCCGTTCACTCCAGTTTCCAACGCTTCCAACTGTTCCAACGCCTCCTCGCTCGTCTTCACGCACGCGATGAACTCGACTTCACCTCCTCGTTCCGCGCTCGCGGCGACTAAATTTTCCGCGGGAATAATCGACCAATCGTTCTCCGAAACATCCACCACGACGACGCCGGTTCGCTTCGCCGCCAGCGACACGTCCTCTGGATTCGTAATCGTCACGATCGACGCGATTGTTTCGCCGCTCGAAAATTCCACCACGAACGATCCTCCTCCCCCGTTTGCATTGGTGTTTTCTTCTTCTCGTCGAAACCATCGCAGCATCGATGTCTTTGTTTTTCCTCCGTCAAAATTTTCACCGCTTGTTCGAGCAGCATCAGCTCCCACATCCGCATGTGTCGTGAATTTCATAAACTTATCAAGCATCGCTTCATCGCTGACGATGAACGCAGACGCGCATCCCGACTCCAACGCGGCTAAGATGCACTCTTTCGATGTAGTTTCCATCCAAAATGTCTTTCCCTCTTCTTTCGATGATGATGAGGATGATGTTGATGTTGATGATTTTGCTTCTTTCCCCGTGGGGTGATGACTCAGTCCCCTACCAATCGTGCAGCTCTTCTTGCTCCGCGACGATGATGAAAAGGGCAACATTTTCATTTTCTTCTTCATCAAGGAACACGCGCAATAACAACAACGATGGGTTTTGAGAGCGCTCATCGTCGTCATCTTTCTTTCTGTTTATATCTTATGAGAGTCTTTTTGTGTTGAATTCTTTCGCCACTTTTTCCCCAACGCGTATTCTATCTGCTTTGTTGAGATGCGGAAAGGCAGACTCTCCTCCTCTGCTTCCTCCTCTTCTTCGTCGTCGAAAAGGCAGAGGAGGAGGACGATCGAGAACGTCGTGCTCCGAATCCTCATCGTCGCCGTGCTCGCGAGCATCGTTCTGTCGCATAAAAAACATTCGAAGATACAGTTGATGGATGTTGAAGATGATGAAATGATGAGGACGAGAAGTAATGACGACGAGAACGCGATATTGGAGGATTTAGAGATTGGAGAGTACCAAGACATGGAGATGAACGAAATGTTTGGAATTAACGGGAGTAGTAGTAGCAGAGGAGATGAGACGAACCAAGAAAAGAAGACAAAGAAGGTGAATGTGGATGTGAACGATTTTGGAGAGGAAGAGGAAGACAAAGGAGGAGGACGAGATGGACCGTTGATACAAAATCCAACCTCGATGACGAACGTAGCCTTGCAGATAACAAAATCACCGTTTAATTACAAAGTAGAAGATTTGTTTTTAACGGTAGAGAATCACAGACGGTTACAACCGAAAGATCGGATACGGTTTCCGTCGAAAAATTTACCGGCTTCGGCGCCGTACGGAGGAGGGGATTCCAACGAGAATAACGATCCGTCGATGAAGTTTTACCGGACGTGCGCCGTCGTTTTAAATTCAGGCGTTTTGACGACGTTTGGGGACAGGAAACAAGGCGAGCGCATCGATAATCACGACGCGGTTTTTAGAGTGAACCAAGCGCCGACGAAATATTTCGAACGGTTCGCCGGGAAGAAGACGACGTTGAGGGTGTTGAATAGAAAGTGGACGCAGATTTTTAATCAGAAGATGGGGAAAGGGTTTCTGTTTGCCGATACTGCCGGGGCGTCGTATGTGGTAACGAGAGCGCGAACGACAGAGTTTGAGCATTTAGCCGCGACGGTGAGAAAAGAAAGAGACGGCGACGTTAAGGTGTTTAGCATGGCGCACGGCGTGGCCACGAGAGCGCGATGGACGTTAAGGGCGTTTCGAGAAGGACTGCTTAAGTTACGTCCGAGCAAGCGGAANAAGTTTCGAGACTTGTCGACTGGTGTATCACCGAGTAGTGGGTTCATTGCGATTTACATCGCGAGACACTTATGCGGGAAGGTTGCGGTGTACGGTATGTCCTTGGAACGGTCTTGGGAAGGAGACACGTTGAGAGCACCGTATCACTATTTTACCACCATGGATGGACGACACTCGGTGATGGATTCGATTCAGTTGCGCGCGCATGAAAGCCACGCGTTTGATTTAGAAGGAGAGTTGGTGAAGACGTGGTCCGAAGCCGGAATTTTAAGATTGTGCGATCCCGGCATCAAGCGCGAGCGGCAGTGCCAGGTGTACGAGGACGATTGACGCGGTTGAAATTGGATAGGAAAGAGCATAATTAAGCGAGTAGTGCGCGGATTTAGTGAATGCTTAATGTATGTATCGTGGTGTATGTAGTAGTAGCAAGTTGTAGTTGTATATAAATAGTTATCGCAGACATTAAAGTGCAAATTGAAAACCCCTTCCTTCTCTCTCTCACTTGGTCTGGTTTTTGTTATTCCCGTTAGATATAAAGCGAATCAACGAATATCGTTTCGGCGGCGTCTTCACAGCGTTCGATTCCAAGTCATTGTCCGTGGATTCATCGTCGTGCACGTCGTATTCGTGCTTGTACCCTATCGTTCCCGACGACGAGGACGTGTCATCGTCTAAACGAGAAGTTTTTGGAGAAATCACGGCTATTTGATACCCGCAACACGACGCGAATGAAAACAGAACGATTAAACCAATCAAGCCTACGGGTATGGCCACGAAAACAATTATCATGACGATTTGTTCCGGAGTGATCTCTCTCGTTTCCATTTTGTTCTTTCTTTTGAATGATGAGAGAATACGAGCGCTTAAGTTCTGATGTTACAGTTCTGATCTTACAGTTGTGATGTTTTTCGTCGTTTT
>JGI20155J14468_10002059_pt1 | contig 15193 bp, 12 predicted proteins | sample COG_05_FD_14468 | JGI IMG/M metagenome (IMG submission 14468) | reverse complement strand
CTACTCACATTCACCGAGACTTTCGGATTACGCTTAATGGCGGCAGTACGATGACGATGCTCACCAAAAGTGATCCAGATTTTATCGCCTTCCCAAACAAACGCGTGTGTTACGCCCACTGGCCAGGAATCCTTGGTTGCCCACATCAGAACGCACTCCATAGAGTTGTGCATCATCTGGTCAACTTGTTCATCAGAGAATGGGTAGATCGAAACGATTTCGTGGTCGGTTGTTTTAGCCATGTGGCCTCCCTTTTAAAAAAACAGTACGGACTGACTGTTTTATACAATATATCGCAACTCGTCGCTACTCCAATAGGAGACAATGGATTGCCTCAGCAAAACCGCATGCCAAAAAGGTTCTGCTGGAATCAAAACAGAACTTCTGCGCCCAACACTTACTTTTCTGCCGAACATTAGAGCCCGCACCGGGACCCAACAGGCTTATCAACCCTGCAAGAGCCGACTTAACACTAGCCTTAGAACTTGACCCGTTCCACTAAATCGCTCTAGAGATTCNCAATCNATAGAGGGTTGTGGCGCCNTGAAGGCNCTGCAACCGGTGAGNGCACAGCCCTGCTTCGAATTCACGATTCACACCAACCAAGCATATGCTAGGCCTTGAAGCGCCTTGAAAGCTGTTCATTTTACGCGCCGGACTTCGCCGCCAGCAGTAACATCCGCTCTACTTGTTTAATGATCAGGCTCACGGTTTCGGGCGCTTGACCTGCTATTTTCGGCGTATGGATATGCCCCATTGGCAGCGCAACCCCCAGTTCATTCGCCAACCGAATCGACCGGTACGAGATTTCGTTCGACAAATAGCCGCCCCCACTACCCTGCACCGCAGTCTGGCCGTGCAATGCCGCCAAACTCACGGCCTCGAAGGCGCCACCTTCAAGTGTGCTGACGCGATGATTGTCTCGAATTTCAAACTCGCCCTGTGCCTGCTGCATCACCGCGGCCGGCAGTGAGAACTCGACAAATTCAGGACCTTGCAAAGGCTTGCCATCTAGCAAGCCGGGCTTGGGTGACGCGGCGGTGCCGCCCGTATGCTCCTGCAAATTGCCCAGTGCACTCGAACTCCGCCGCCGTCCTGGAAAGCGCTCCAAATCGAATTGATCACGCCCCATCGAAACGGATACAAACAGATCAAGCCCGCCGCTGGTAAGGTGTGGCGTGAGCCATTGCTCTAAAACCCCCGCGTCGAAGTCCGGGTAGCGCACGGGAAATACCGCAGCATTGATCTCAACCATCACCCCATCGACCGCAAAGACCTGTCCATCCAATGCCAGAACAACCGCGCCGGACGGATTGCTTTGAGAAATTTGCTTATCCAGCGAAAACGGATCAAAACCCGTAATCAAGACTCGGCGCGCCTTCGGGGCTGTCCACAGGACATCCATCTGGCCCCGGCTGGCCTGCTCGAATGCCGCCATCACCTGCGCAATGACCAACGGTTTGCAGCCGAGTTGCATGGCGCGCGCCCGAATCATCGGCGCAACAACTAACCGCTGCCAATACAACGGCCGATCATCTAGCACCGCGCCTGCCTGAAAATCCTGCCGCGCCTGCGCCCAAAGGTTTAGGCCCGTGGCCAATGCCAGTTGCCGGAGCGCCGCCGGATCCTTAACCGTCTTTATTTTCAGAGAAAACCGTTCACCCACTGACGTTAGCTGTTGCGCAATACCCGGCTCGGCCAGCTTGAAGGCCGGCACTCTCGCCTCTTCTACCGTTTTTTCAAAACTGTCATCACGCATCGATTGCGCCCCCGCCTCACTGCCAAAAAAAATGCTTTGGACGCAGAGTAAGCTGACCACACCCACCACGCGCAAGCCATTGACAACCGGTCTCTCCCAGCCCTTGTGATTTAAGTTCATCATCCTATTCATGCTCTGCGTTGTCTTTGGTCATATTACTTGAGGCCTCGCCGCAACGCTTGTTCCAACGCGCCGTTTGTGGGATAACCGGGATCTTATTTTTCAATCAGGATTGTCCATGCCCGCCTTACAACTGACAAAATCCGCCATCGATCTTGGCATCGTTGCACAGTCCATTGAACCCATGCTGCAATTCTACGCAGAGACCCTGGGCCTCACCCTCGACGCCACGCTTGACATGCCAGGCGGCACGACCATGTACCGACTGGCTTGCGGCGACACTGTGATCAAAATCCTAACGCATGCAAAAACGCCTGAGACTCGGTCAGCACCTGGCGGGCCTCGTGGCGCAACCGGCATCCGATACCTAACGATCAGTATCAGCAACCTCGCAGAGATGGTTACGGCCTGTCAATCAGCGGGCTACACCGTCCCGCTTGGGCCCATCCAGATTCGGCCTGGCGTTGAGATTGCGATGATCGAAGACCCCGAGGGCAATTGGGTGGAGCTGCTGCAAACCAGCTAGCACAACCTGCGGCCTTACGGGCGAGCATATGGGCATGGATTTGTTTCAGACCCATGCCAGGCCTATAATCGTGCCACCCAATCGACCCCAACGCAGGACGCTAACTTGGACTTCTTCGGCAAACGACTCTCCGGGCCCTTTACCATTCCTTCCGGAATCGTGACGACCGCCACCTCGATCATTCAGCACTTTTTCGATGAAGTGCCTGAAGTTGGGGTCATGACCACCAAAAGCATCGGCCCGGATCCGAGACAAGGTAATCGAGAACCGATATTGAGTCAGTATGCCCCCGGCAACTTTGTGAACGCGGTCGGCCTCACCAATCCAGGCATGAGTGCCAGTGCTGCATTACTGGCAACTTTAACGATTCCGAAGGATCGGTTTTTGCTGACGTCAATCTTTGGCGGCAGCCTGGAAGAGTATGTTGCTGTCGCCAAATGTCTTGCCCCCTTCTCTGATGGCTTAGAGCTCAATCTATCTTGCCCCCACGCCAAAGGTTTCGGGATGGCCATGGGCCAAGACCCCGAACTCGTCTTCGAGATTATTAAAGCGGTTAAGGCGGCGGTCGATATTCCCGTCATCCCCAAACTTACGCCGAACACCGACCGCTTTGGGGATATCGTGCGNGCGGCCTGTGACGCGGGCGCCGATGCGCTCTGCGCGGTTAACACCGTCGGGCCAGGCTACACCAGCGCCTATGGTCACCCCATTTTAAGTAATGGCGCCGGCGGCATGTCGGGCAAAGGCATCCTGCCCATTGCCTTAAAATGTGTGCGCGAAATTCGCGCAGTTTGCGAGCTGCCCATCATTGGTTGCGGCGGCGTGAGCTCATCACATGACGTCCTTGCGATGCAAGATGCTGGCGCGTCGATCATCGGTGTTGGCTCAGCGCTGACTGGGATGACAACCACCGATATCAAAGATTATTTCAAGGTGCTCGCAAGCCCTGAGCCTAGTGTCGCCAACACGGCTGAAAGTAAAATTCGATATGACCTTGATATGGCGTTCAAACCGGTGACCCTCATCGAGAATCAAACGGTATGCGATGACATCGTACTGCTAACCTTCGCAGAGGATTTTCAAATCAAGCCAGGTGAATTTGTGTTTCTTTGGGTCCCGGGCGTAGGCGAAAAGCCATTTTCAGTGTTGTGTGACAAACCGCTGCAACTCGTGGCCATCAATGTTGGTGAATTTACTGAGGCCTTAATGGGCCTTGAACCGGGCCATGAGACCTACCTTCGCGGCCCCTATGGACAGGCCGTCGCGCCCCAAACCCAGCAAAAAGTTATTGCCGTTGCCGGCGGCACGGGTCTGGCTGCGGTCTATCAAATCGCGCGCGACAACCCGGGCTCGCAAGTCTTCACCGGGGCTCGAACCGCCGAACGCCTGTATTACCTCAACGAATGCCGCGATATCGCCTCGGTTCACGTTGCAACCGATGACGGCACGGCTGGATTTTCAGGCCGGGTAACAGAGCTGTTAGAGGAGTACCTAAAGACCTTGCCGAGCGCAGAGCTTAAAGATCTCGTTTTTTACAATTGCGGACCAGAACCCATGGTTCATGCCGCCGTTGCCGTGCAAAATCGCTACGCGCAACCCCACCAGATTTTCAGCGCCATCGACTACTTAACCAAATGCGGCGTCGGGATCTGCGGCGCCTGTGCAACCCCTGATGGCCAAAGACTGTGTGTGGACGGGCCTTTTTTGAATCCCCCAAAGACTGCATCGACCCCATGACGCAATGGACGGCTGCTGCAAAGCCTGCGGACGGGCCTTCTCACCTCGCCCGCTGGCTAGCGTAACTTGCAGCAAAGCCTGCCCAGTTTTACCGTGGCCGCGACAAGCATTGCGATATTGTTGACTTGGCTTGTGGCCGGCTTGTTTATCTTGGAAGCCGGTTTACATGGACTTTTGCTCACCGCACTTGTCAGTCTTGTGGGTCTTGGATTGTGGTTGGGCACGCCCTATCACACCCTCCGGAAATTCGTTTTTGACGGATTAGCCGCGTCCATGCCGGCGCTCATCATCTTCATATTGATCGGGGTCGTGATTGCGTCTTTTATTCAATCCGGGACCGTTGGAACCTTGGTTTACTTTGGCTTACAACTGCTTCGCCCGGAGCTGTTTTTACCTGGGGGTTACTACTGTGCAGTTTTATGTCGTTTGCGACGGGCACGTCCTGGGGCACGGTCGCAACCTGCGGCATCGTTTTAATGAGTGTTGGCCAATCCCTAGGCTTTCCGCTGCCACTCACTGCTGGATGGTGATCGCGGGGGCCAGTTTTGGCGATAAAATGTCCCCGGTGTCTGACACCACGAATTTAGCTGCAATGTCTGCCGGCACAAACCTGTACCGCCACATTCATGCGATGAGCCTGACGACGGGGCCATGCTATCTCATCGCACTCGTTATTTTTGCGGTACTCGGCAGCGCCTATGGCGCCGCACCTGCCGACCCAACAGCAGCGTCCGCACTGCTTGCGGCGCTTGACGCAACCTTTACCGTTCACTGGATCACCCTCATACCCATTGCGCTCATGTTGATCCTGGGCTGGCGGCGCGTCCCCCCGGAGGCGGTGTTGATTGCAGCGTCGTTCTCTGCCCTGATGATCGCTTGGGGCCTTCAAGGCGTGACCCTCGCGACATTGTTAACCAGTCTATACGCCGGCGTTTCAAGAGAAACCGCCTCGCCACTGCTGGATACCCTCATCAACCGCGGCGGGATCGGCGCCATGGCTTGGACCTTAACCCTTGCCATCCTCGCCATTGGCATGGGCGCCTTGCTGAGCCAACTTAACTTACTCAGAGCGCTGCTTGAACCCATTGCCCAACGTATTCAGCGGCCCGCGCAACTGCTGACGGCATCAACCACCGCGGCCGCGGCGAGCAACGCCGCTTTAACCGAGCCCTATGCTGCCATCATTCTCAACGGCCAAGTCTTTCAAGACGTCTATGACCGGCATGACATCGACCGGGCCATGCTGTCCAGAACCCTTGAAGAGGGCAGCACGCTGACCGCCGCCCTCATCCCTTGGACGACCACTGCCATTTTTTACAGCGCCATTCTTGGCGTCAGCAGCTTAGACTATGCGCCCTTCGCGCTGCTCAACTGGATGAACCCCATCATCGGCATTGCCATGGCTTGGCTGGGCCTTGGCTATCTGACATCAAATGTGATACCCCAAGCACCGACTGACTCACTTACCCATGATATGCTTTAAAAATCATGAGATTGAAAGAGCGGAGTCCTCACCATGGCAAATCCCAAGCAAGCCGGCCTTGATCCAGAAGCCAAAGCAGCGCTAAGAGAAAAATATCTGCTCGAGCGAGACAAACGCCTGCGCGCCGATGGTAACAATCAATATGTTGAGATCAAGCATGGCTTCGAGCAGTTCTTAACCGATCCACATACCCCGATAACCGAACGAGCGAGCGTTACCGATCATGTGACCTTCACCTTTATCGGCGGCGGATTTGCCGGCCTGGTCACCGGAGCACGGCTCAAGGAGCAAGGGATCACGGATGTTCGGATCGTTGAGAAAGGGGGCGACTTTGGTGGCACTTGGTATTGGAATCGATACCCTGGCGCCCAATGCGATACAGCCTCGTTTGTCTACATGCCATTGCTCGAAGAAACCGGTCATATGCCAACCGAAAAATATGCCCACGGCCCCGAGATCCTCGCCCACTGCCAGCGCATTGGGCAACAATATGCGCTCTATGACCAAGCGTTGTTTCATACTGAGGTCACTGATTTAAAATGGCTTGATCAAACGCAATGCTGGCAGATCACAACCCAGCGCGGCGATTGCTTTACCAGCCAATTCGTTGGCATGGGGACCGGGCCATTGCATGTTCCTAAATTACCCGGCATTCCGGGGTTAGGCGATTTCAAAGGCAAGGCTTTTCATACCAGTCGGTGGGATTATCACTATACCGGCGGCGATGCCAATGGCGCGCCCATGACCAACCTGCAAAACAAACGGGTTGCCATCATCGGCACCGGCGCAACCAGCGTCCAATGCGTCCCCCATCTCGCAAAAAGCTGTGAAACGCTTTATGTTTTTCAACGCACCCCCTCCTCGGTGGATGTGCGCAACAATCAGCCCACCGATGCGGAATGGTTCAAAACAATCGCCACGCCCGGTTGGCAACAACGCTGGCTTGAAAATTTTACCGCCAACCAGACAGGCGGCATGGCCAGCGAGGACCTCGTCATGGATGGCTGGACGGATCTGTCGCGACGCATACAAGCTCGCATCCGCAGCCTGCCTGAGACCGAGCGGACACCCCAAGGCATGATGGCGGCTTGGGAGGACTCGGACTATGAAAAAATGAATGAAATCAGAGCGCGTGTTGACGAGATTGTGACCGATCCCAAAACCGCCGAAGGCCTCAAAGCTTGGTACCGGCAATTGTGTAAACGGCCCTGCTTTCATGATGACTACCTCGACAGTTTCAACGAACCTGGCACCCATCTGATCGATACCGATGGCACGGGCGTTGAGCGCATCACCGAAACCGGACTGATCGTTAATGGCGTCGCCTATGACGTGGACTGCATTATTTATGCGTCCGGCTTTGAAGTCGGCACGGAACACAAGCGACGAGCGGGCTTCGACTTAACCGGCAGAGATGGCGAAAAGCTATCAGATCACTGGGCCGATGGCATGAAAACCTTACACGGCACACATGTCCACGGCTTTCCCAATGCTTTTATTGTCCAACCCACCCAAGGCGCAAATTTAATCTCAAACGTCCCACATAATTTGACCGAGTCGGGCCAAACCATTGCCCTGACCGTTCGACACACGCTCGATGAAGGGCAGCAGGAAGTCGAAGTAACCGAGGCGGCCGAGGCCGCTTGGATCGAGATCCTGTTGTCCGGACCCGGCCGCATGATTGGCTCCCAAGACTGCACGCCTGGGTATTACAACAATGAAGGCAGTGACCCTGGCCCCGGCGCCAAATTCCATGTTGGCTATCCGCAAGGCGCCTTAGCGTATTTTGAATACCTCAAAAAATGGCGCTCTGACGGTCAATTTAGCGGCCTTTGCTTTCGCGGCAAACGAGACGACGTTAAAGCAAACTAAGCGGTTCTCATAAGCGGCTTAAACCGGCTTTAAGACATGGGTTAAGACCAGGGGTTAAGACCGGGGTTTAGATCGAGGCGCGCTGGGCACGCTTTGCTCAGTTGTTGCGCCGGCTATCAAGGAGCAGGCCATGGCTTCTTTTAACCGTCTGCGGCGGATCACAGCCAGCTGCTTTGAGGTGAGGCAAAAAGTCCCAGATCGCTCAAGGCTCAGGCTACAGTATTGATCCATTGCCCAAGGGCCTGGATTTTGCCAACCTCAGCTAAGCCGCAGATTCGTCGTCAACTTCAGGTCCCGAGCTGAAGCCCCTACCTGAATGGTGCACTCGCCGGCCTCCAACTGAAAAGTTTTCGCGTCGGTATCCCAATACTGAAACCGCGCAAGCGGCAGGGAAAGCGTGACAAGCGTCGCGGCACCGGGCGCGATCGTGACCTTGGTAAAGCCGGCTAAGCTCAGTGCCGGCCGAGCGACTTGGCTCTCTGGAAAACACACGTAAACCTGCACGACTTCTTGTCCAGCCACCTTCCCGGTGTTCGTGACCCTTAAAGAGACCGACACCAATGCCTCGGCATCATTCACCTCGGCCTGCACGTCAGAATAGTCGAACTGGGTGTAAGCAAGCCCGTGTCCAAAGGCAAACAAGGGTTCGGTCTTGGCGGCATAAAAGCCGCGATACCCAATATTTAAACCCTCCTCATAACGGACCTTTCCCTCACGACCCGGATAATGCGCGAACGCAGGCACATCTTCGATTTGCTTCGGGAAGGTGAGCGGCAAGCGGCCCGACGGACTCACCTCACCGAAGAGTAGGTCCATGAGCGCCCGCCCAAATTCCTGACCAGGGAACCAACATTGTAAAATGGCTGGCGCTTGATCCACCCAAGGCATTGAGATGGGCGCCCCGCTATTATTGACCACCACCGTATTCGGGTTCACCGCCAGCACCCTTGCAATCAGTTCATCCTGAGCACCCGGTAGGCTCAAGGTGTCTCGATCGTTGCCTTCGGTTTCCCAATCATCGTTGGTCCCGACCATTAAAATACACGCGTCCGACGCACTCGCAAGCGTTACCGCCTCTGAAATCGGGTCCAAGAACTGAGGTTCCAATATCCCATATCGGAGCCCTTTAAACATGGTATCGGCGCTCACCTCGAATTCAATCTCAACGCGAATCCGCTTGCCCGCCTCAAAGAACCGCGAGCCGCGAACCTCGGTTGAACCCTGCATGAAAAAGGCGTCTCCTGGCTGCGGCGCAGTCCAGTTATCGATCAGGATCTCGTCATCCACCCGCATCTTTGCCCGACCTGTTGAGAGCAGCCCAAAAGTATAGTCGCCGGCCGTTTCACACAGATACTCACCGTCGAGCGTCATCGCATTGGCCGCGCCTGCCAGAAGCGAGGCATGCACGGTTGATTGACTGATAATCCGCTGCCGAATCAACTGCGTCCGCTCAACATCCTCATAAAACCGGACCCGTAACCCACGCGCGGCATCATCAAGGGTCTCGCCGGCGTCAACAGCCGGCGTCAATAGATCGCGTTCGGGCTCGGGAATATATTTAAACGTTGGACAACCTGTCTGCGCGGACACATCCATACCGGGATAACGTTCGCGCAATGCACTCAAAGGCGCGCTAATGTAATGGGGCTTGAGCGCAGAAGACCCGCCCCCCATGACGCGGAAATGGCGCACGTTCGGCCCGATCACCGCTAACTTTTGGATGCTGCTCCGAGCCAACGGCAGCACCCCCTCGTTTTTTAACAAGACCATGCCCTCAACTGCCGTCTGATACGCAACGGCTCGGTGCTCGGCGATATCGACACTGCGCTCAGGCGCGTCAGTCGGGGAATCAAGTCGGCCGCTCCATTGGAGCACCCGCAATAGGCGGCGAACCTTATCATCGAGCACCGACTCAGGCACAAGACCATCCGTTACCGCCTGTCGTAGCGCGTCACCCCAAACTCGGCTCGGCCCCGGCATTTCAAGGTCAAGCCCGCCCAGCGCATTCTCGAGTGTTTCTTTCGCAGCAAACCAATCCGAGATCACCAAGCCCTCGAAGCCCCACTCTTTTTTCAAAACTTGATTCAGCAATTCGTCATGAGAGCAGGCGTAAACCCCATTGACTCGATTGTAGGCGGCCATAATGGTCCAAGGACTGCTTTTTTCAATCGCAATTTGGAACGGTAGCAGGTAGACCTCGCGCAGTGTTTGCTCATCGACCTCAACCGAAATCGTGTGCCGTTCGAACTCAGAGTCGTTACAAACGAAATGTTTTAAACAGGCCCCAACGCCTTGGCTCTGCACCCCTTGCGTAAAGGCCGCTGCCAGTTCTCCAGACAACACGGGATCCTCTGCGTAACACTCAAAATTTCGACCGCCAAGCGGGGTTCGATGCAGATTAATCGTCGGCCCAAGCACCACTTGGACCTCTTTGGTTTTCGCTTCTTCGGCAATTGCGACCCCTAAGGTTTTGATCAAGTCTGGATTCCAGGTTGCGCCCATGCAGATCCCAACGGGAAAAGACGCGGCGCTTGCGCCGCCGTCCCCGCGAACCCCATTAGGGCCATCACTCACTTTTAAGACGGGAATACCAAGCTCAGGGATGGGATTGGTTCGCCACAAGCTCGCGCCGCTCACGAGCCGGACCTTCTGATCCAACGTTAATCGTTCTACCAACGCTGCAATGCTTGACGGCTCTGTTTTCATAGAATGAATTCCTTCTTCAACCGGGCTTAAAACACAATACTTTAGGCCCCGCGCTTGCTCAACAATNCCTCTTTAACNAATTTGANCATCACCGAAAACCCGAATAAAGATGATCCCTGCACTCACNCGCCTTCATTCAACGTGCTGCCTTTACCCCGCGCTAAAACCAGCGAGGACCCTAAAACTGGTTTTTTCCAAATTGCCCTCAAGCTCCCACATCCGGTGAACTCTCGTTTGGTTTAACGTAAAACCCGCTGACAGCAACACCGTACCACTTTTGGTTTTAATATCCTCTGCCAACTGCATGTCGGGTCGCAATTGAAACAGTGACACCACAGTGTACTTTTCGCGTCGCTCAAGCGGGATATGCTGCGCCTGATGCGTCGTTGGCTTTGGTTGGTAGTGGGCACCAAGCTGAAGCCGATCGACATCAATGACCACATCGCTATAAAGATGATCAAGGGATTCAGAAACGGTTTCGGACAACGCGATTAATAACCGCTTGATCAGGATCGGCGCCTTGAAGGGCTTTTGAACAAACCCGTTCACATCCAACGCCAAAGCCGTTGCAAGGGTCGCCTCGTCATCCAAGCTTGAGACCACAATACACGGCAGACTCGCAGCCGCGCTGGACTGACCTGAGCGAATTTTCTTCAAAAGCGAGAGACCATCCAAATTGGGCATTAAGACATCGGTAATCAGCAAATCGACGGCAGTGTCCTTTAAAAGCGCTAAAGCCTGCTCTCCATCTCCCGCTTGCAAGATCGTCTCGAGTCCCAGCAAGCCCAATAACTTCTCAAGCACACCCAGAATAAAGGGGTCATCATCAACCAACAAAATACGCTTTCGTTCAAAGGAATCTAAGAACTCGAAGTCAATGGTCATGGAAAAAGCCTCTGCTATCAACGGCCGTTACAGAAAAGTAATCACCGCATTGTACTATGCCTACAACGCCCTTTGTGCGAGCCTAAACTGGCACCCGACGCCATCTAAAAAGGAACGCTTATGAAACTCGGCATTAATGGAACCGGCCTCGTTCAAAGGGCCTCAGTCGCCGCGGTTGAAGCCGATGCAAAACAAGCCGAGCAGGACGGGTTCCATAGCTATTGGCTGGCGGAGCACCCAACCGGCGGCTTTGATGCCCTCACAGTGCTGAGCCTCGTTGGGCAAAGCGTTCAGGCGATGGAGCTGGGCACCGCCATCATTCCAACCTTTCCACGTCACCCAATGACATTGGCAGGTCAAGCGCTCACGGTTGCGAGTGCGTGCAAAAGCCCCTTAACGCTTGGCATTGGCTTATCCCATGCCTCGATGATGGCCGCGCTCGGCATTGCCTTTGACAAGCCCATCGGGCATCTCCGCGACTACCTGTCAGTTCTGATGCCGCTCATCAACACTGGCGCCGTGGATTTTGACGGTGACTTTTATTCTAGCCATGGCCGGTTTTTTAAAGCGCCGGAGGTGCCCCCCAGCGTTTTAGTGGCCGCCCTTGGCCCCCAAGCCCTCAAAGTCGCCGGCCATCGTTGTGACGGCACGACGCTTGCGTGGGTGGGCCCGAAAACCATCGCAGCACACATTAAGCCAAGACTTTTCGAAGCCGCCGCAAAGGCCGGGCGCGGTGAGCCTAGAATCCTCGCGACACTCCCAATCTGCGTGACCGACAACGAACGCATGATTCGTACCTTAATCAGCAAAAACCTTGCGTTCTATGCAACGCTGCCCTCGTACAAAGCCATGTTCGTGCGCGAGGGCATCAGCGCGCCGGGCGACTTGGCACTCGTTGGCAGTGCTGCCAAAGTTGAGGATGGCCTCGAAGCACTCGCCGCCGCTGGCGTCAGTGATTATGCGGCCTCGGCCTTTACAACCAATGAAGTTGAAGCATCGGCAACTGCCGATTTATTATCTAAAAAGCTGATCGATTGGGGATCGCGCGACCCGCATTAAATGACAACCTTTTCGCTTCTGTTCAGGCAAACAGCAGGTTTTGAGAGTAGCCCAAATAGCGCGATGGTGACCGCGCCGATGATGCCCAACTTGCAACCGCAATCCACAGCGCCTGCGAGCGAGGCAGCAAAGGCTTTCATCGAGCAAACGAGCCAGATCAGCCTGGCGCTGACGCAAAACGTGAGGGCGCTTAATCAGAATAAAAACACAGCGCCGTTTTTGAACGATGCTGAACCATCCGGTATAAGGCAGTAATCTATGCAGCAGCACGCGATCATCCTCGGCGCCGGCGTCGCCGGACTCACCGCGGCCAGCACCCTAAAAGATCAAGGTTGGGCCGTGAGTATTTTAGAAGCCAGTGATCGAGTCGGCGGGCGAACCTTTACAAAAACAGTTGAGGGACACTTAGAAGAACAAGGCGCTGAATTTGTACACTGTGATCACCATCCAAGGGTGATGGCGGCTTTGCATCAACACAAGATCGCGGTTCAGGCCTTACCAAGCACTGACACAACTTGGTATTGGCAAGGTGTTGCCGCGCCAGCCGACCCCCTTGACCCTAGCTTGCAGTCGCTGCTTGCGCGCATAGACCAAGACTTGAATCTCATCGATCCAAACCACTGGATCACAGATCGCAATCAGCACCTTGACCGCGCCTTTCGAGCCTACCTTGAGGCGATAGAACCCAGCGCCGCAATCCGGGAAAAGTTCCTTGCTTGGACTGGAACCCTTACAGGCTCGGACCCCAGCGCGTTTAGTGCGCTTGGCATTCTGCGCGATTTTAAGATGTTCGGTTCAGCCAAGACGGCTTTAGAAGCAGAGGAGCACCGAATTATAGGCGGCACCCAATCCCTTGCGATCGCACTCGCTGCGCCTTTAACTGAGAACCTACAGCGCCTGCAGCGGGCCGTGAGCGTGCGACGGCGGCCGTCAGGATTGGACGTCATCACAGCAGATCATCGGGTCATTTCTGGGGATGTGGTGATTGTCACCATACCCTTTAATACATTGCATGCACTGGATCTGCCTTTTTTAACGGACCCGGCACTGTCCCAAGCAAGCCGGCGCGGTCACGCGAATCGCAGCGCAAAATATTGGTTTGATCCAACAATGCCGTTTGAATCAAGAATTTCGGCCAGTCCGACCACCTTAGCCTTCATGGACGTAACCCACACTTCAGGCTGCATCATCAAAGATGACAAAACTTCTTCGCAAACCGCCGCAGAGGCGTTGGGTCTACTGCCTGACCACCTCTCGAGCGCGCGCGCTCACACTTGGACTGGCGATGTCAACGCGCAGGGGGCTTGGATGACCGTGCGTCCTGGGCAAGCGGCTGTCATCGATGCGGCCTGGGCTCTCGGCGCCATCGACCCGACCTTCCAGATCGCGAATGCTGACGTATCACCGGTTTGGTCAGGTTGGATCGAAGGCGCCCTTTATGCGGGTCATTGCGCAGCCCAACGCGTACTGGGCGATTAACCCTCTATTCCCGCCAGTGCAGTTGGACGAAGGGACACGGTTTTTGAAAACAACAAAAATGGCCGCGCCAGCTTTTATGCACACGCCTTTCAGGGTAAAACAGATTTAACAGATGTGTTTTAGCCGTCACGGGTGCGCCATGGGTCCACTGGCCAACCAAGGCATCAGCTGGATTAGGCTCCCCCGGAAAAGCGATCACCCGAGCACCCTTTGGAAGGGCTGCAGGCCGAAAGTAGCGACCAATGTAACCCGGTAAACAATGCACCCGATAATGTTTGACCCATGCATTCGGCCAGAATCGAACGCCGCCTCGAACCGATTTTGTAACGTAGTGTTGCTCAAACTGGAAGCGCTCGGCGATGCCTTGTGGATCTTTTTGAAAATCTTCTAACAAGTAAGCTTGCGAGCCCACCTTGAATCGAAATAACGTGGTTTGCCCGAGTTTAGAAAACGGCTTCAGCCAGTTTCTCGCCAGAATCACGTCATTCGGATCGCCAAACTCGAAAAGCGGCGTCAAGTCATCAACAATGACAGAATCCAGATCAACGAACAGTGCAACACCTTCGATCCCGCCGAGATCCGCGCCCCAGACGGCAGCCTTACGCCACATCCCAGGCACATTGATCGGCACCGCGCACCCCAAATCGGGTAAATCATGACACCGGACCTCCGATCGAATACCACTGGCGTCGTCAGTAAAGCAATGGAGCAAAAATTCAGCCGAGAGATGCCTTGCGACCATACCGTATAAACGGTTCACATAGTCAGCGCCGTACTTGGCGCCCCATTTAAAGCAAATCACATGATAGGGCATCTGGTCTTTCACAATGACAATTTATACCTCTACACAGGCGCTTAACCCATTTTGAAAGCGGTCCGATCGTCATGGCGCCTTATATCAGCACAGCCCACAAGCTTTTTTCTTAAATCAAAGCCCACCGCACATCGCCCTTATAGCGCCGCGGCATTGATTTTTGACGTTGCTGTTCAACATCCATCTGAATCTGGCCTAAGCGCTGACGGCCCAGAATAGCGGTCAGGTTCATCGCATCCGCCTAACTTAGAATTTTGCCAGGCGCACGCTTACCCTCCGAACCCGATTATAGCGCATGGCATCCGGCCTCCGCGCCTTAAATATCAGATCTCATTATGANTATAAAAAGCATGGGGCGGACGACCTCCGACGACTTTAAGCGGACCCCACCTAAGGTTGGGCTTGATCGAGCTACCCGGGTTTCGGTCTGTTCCCGACAGGGTAACCCATTCACCGCGTCGGCCATTTGATCACCATTCAACGTGGGCCATCTCGACCGACTGCCGCCCTGCCTTTACCGCCCAAAAGCCGCCGACGACCATCAACCGCCTCGCCTGTCATGCAAAAATCGGTTGGGGTGCCAACACCCTCATTCAGGCGCTCTAATTATCACGCGCCTTATAATGACAACCATTATAAAAACCGGTACGCTCCTGTTGAACAAAAACAATTAGATCCAGGCGCATGAAAAAGATCGTCATCAGCACGCTTTTCATCAGTCTCATCGCTGGCAGTCTCTGGCATAACCGGCTT
>JGI20155J14468_10002043_pt1 | contig 15254 bp, 9 predicted proteins | sample COG_05_FD_14468 | JGI IMG/M metagenome (IMG submission 14468) | reverse complement strand
CGTACGGCGGTCAAATGCCGGGGCCGAATAACTACTTCGGGAACCCGTTTTTTATGTCGCAGATGTGGAATAACGCGGCCGCGATGATGAATATGAATGCGGCGGCGGCGGCGGCGACCGGCTCGGCAAAGAAGAATTCGACGACGAGGCTTCGAGACATGACGAAACAAGCGAAGAGTCGTTCGGATAACTCCGAAGCGACGAGTCATAAAGAGTCTCCGCTTTCCGACGACGAGGTTGAACATCCTCAGAAGGAGAGACGGCGGCACAAACAGGAAGAGGAAGAAGGAGAAGAACAAGACGCGAAAGATCATCAACCGCAACTGGCAAAACCAGTCGTGGACGATTCGTTACCAGAACCGTGTGCGAACAAGACGTGTGCATTTTGTAGGACGCAGAAAACGCCACTGTGGCGGAACGGTCCTTTTGGTCCGAAGACGTTGTGTAACGCGTGCGGCGTGAAGTTCAAACTCGGAAAGTTAGCCGGCGACGAGGATGGTCACGTGGTGAGTGTTATCGTACCGAGACAAAAGCGGCGGAAGAACGGGTCGGCTGGGACGGCGAGTCATGCCGCGGCCACGGCGGCGGCGCAAAACGCGGCAACTTCTTCGGAGGCGGTTGGCGCATCGAATACTGCGACTGCGATGACGAGCAGCAACAACGCCACCGCCTCCGCGACGGCTCGATTTGCGGCAGTCACGGCGGCAAACGCGGCGAGAGCTGGGTTTTCCAACGCACCGTTGAAAGTTCGTCACACCGTTCACACGAAAAAAAGCGTCGAGCCAAAAGTGAGAGGTATCGTCGGCGGATGGCGTCCGGAAATGGGTGGTCCGATGCGAGTGTCTTCTCCTTTCGTCGTGGCGGATTACGACGGCGCCGTTTTACTAATGGTCTTAGCCGGCGAAAACGACAAAACAGCTACTACTACTACTACTACTACCGTGAGTAATACGTAGTGATTCCGTTTGTCTGTGTTATTTGTGTACAATAAAAGTTAAATCAGAAGAAGAAAAGTTTTGGGAAGAGTGTACGTTTTATATTTTGTTTATTAAAAAAAAGTCGTCTTCGAAGATGCGTGTAAAAGAAGAAGAAGCCACGAAGAAGTGTGTGTATATAATATGTATATGAGCTTTCAAAAGCAGCATCAGACGAGAGACGCGATTGTGTTTTTAAATATATCAACCTTTTAATATTAGTGTTTGTTTGTAAAAAAGAGTGAAGTAACCGCGAGAAGTTGCGGTGCTTTCGTAAAGATTTATATTATTATCATTCATCCTTCGTGTTGTCTCAATGCAAACCCATAAAGTGATCCATGGCGACGCTCAGCGCCGCCATGGTTCCGCACCCAATACACGCCGCCTTCGGTCCAGCCCTAGCGGCCATGGTCCCTCCGGTAAAACACCCCGCGTACGCGCTGTTGTAAATATCGTGCCTCGCTCTCGTCTGTTCGACGACGCACTCGCTCCCGGCGTACAGCGCGCCAAACGCCGCGAAGCCTTTCGCGTACGACCACGACTTCGACGCCGTGCTCCTCGCCGTTTGTTTCAAAGTCTCCGCGATTGACACTTTCTTCTGCGTCATCGTGTGATCCGGCGCTTCAAACGCCCCGAAAAATATCCCCATCGCGATTCCTAAAACCCCCCCCATAACTCCCGACAACGCCGTCTTCACCACGCAATTGTTCATCACGTCCCCTTGCATTTGCTCTTCCGCGGTTGGAATCTGTATCGGTGTGTACGTTTTCGCCGCTTTTTCTTTCTTTTTCTTCTTTTTCGTCTCTTCCTCGATGTCCTCTTTCGGTTTTTTCAGCAGATAATCCGCCGCATCTTTCAGCCTTTCGATGTTGTTATTGTTGTTGTTCTCCTCCCCGTCGTCCTTTCTTGTTTCGATGGATACATTGGACGATGATGTGCTCGCCTTATTCGCTTCTTCTTCCATTCGCGCCGTTTTATAAAACGCGCTCGAAAATTCCCTCAAAAAGTAATACTTCTTCTCGTTTTCTTCTTCGTCTGTTCCTCCCATCGTGGTCTCTCTCTCTCTGTCTTACGCGCAAAGCGTAAAGTGTGCGTGTCTACTATAAAGAAGGACTGCTAAAGACGAGAACGCGAGGGGAAGAAAAAATCGAAGAAGAAAAAATGTCAAAATTTTGCAAAAAAGGAGTTGCACCAAATTTTTTTCTCATCCATCGGGGGCAGCTCTTTCAAAATACAAATCAAAAACAACCACTTAAATTAAGTGATACACCGATCGTGCTCCAAATGTTGCAGACAGAACAACACCGATTGATTTAATAACGGGAGGAACTCCAAGACGATAGCTTTATAGTGGACTGGAATTGATCGCTGTTATTAGGCGTCGAAAAAAGGAAAATCACTTTAAAAATCAGAGAGAGAGAGGTTGTTTTTTAGGGGTGGGTGTTACGAGCGATTGGACTCGGAAAGATGACTTTGAAAGAGGAGGAAGAGGAAGAGACTTTCGAAAGCGATGTCATCACGTCTTCTTCTCCTCCTTTTCCTCCCGAAAGAAGAACATCTTTTTCTTCAGAAGCAGAGGTAAGCGCGTTTGTGCGTGTGTTTGCGTTTTGTTTTGGTTTCTCGGGAAACGGTCTTTTTTCCAATCGGTTTCTCTCTCTCTCTTTTTGTTTGTGCGTGTTTATTATATATATTTATACTCATTGTCCGTTCTTGTCTGTGACAGAGGAGTCCGCGAGGATTTGGTACGAAACGAGATACCGCCGCCGAAGAGGAGGAAGAGGAGAGAGACGACGGAGATGTCGCGAACGACGACGTCGACAACACGACGAGTGCGAGTAAAAACTACAAAGAAAAGTACGCGAAAGCGAAGAAACGGAATCAAAAGTTAGAGAAAGAAGTCGAGCGATTACTGGAACGAGAAGAAACCGCCAAGCGGAGGTTCGACGAGCACGTCTCGAAGACGTCCTCGGTGTATACGCAGAGAATAGAAGGTTTAGAGCATAATTTACAGAGAGCGGTGTCGTCGTTTACGGAAACGAAGAAGCGGTTGGAAGAAGAGCAGAGATTTAAGGAAGAGGCGGAGAGGAAGAAGAAAGAGTTTGAATCGCAGAGAGACGAGTTGAGGGATACGCTGAGAAGGGAGAGAGAGAACTTTGAGAAGGATGGGAAGTTGCTCCGTTTCGCGTGCGAAGACGCGACGAAAGAGTTGGAGATTGTGAAGCAAAGTTATCGCGAGGAGAAGCAACACGACGAACAGGTGATTCAGGGTTTACGGGACGCGTTGGATGCAGTGGTCGCAGAAAACGAAGAGAAGAAGAAGGTTGGGGAGTCGACTTTTTCGCCACCGGCGACGCCGAAATCGAAACCGCCGGCGACGCCGCCGAAATCGCCTTCAGTCATTTCGCAATCGTTTCAGATGGAAAAAGACCAGTTGGAATTGGAAGTGGCGACACAGAAAGAGTTGGCAAATCAAGCGAAAGAGAAAGCTGAAAGGGCGATTAAGACCGCGCGAGTGGCGATGGAAGCCGCGGCAACTCGAGCAAAGACAGACGGCGTTAAGATTGAAAAGTTGGAGAAGCAACTGGCGGAGGCGAGAAGAGCGAGCAACGATGAAACATCAACGACAACAATGTCTGCGAAAGAAGACGATGAAAACGAAAACGACAACGACGACGACACTCCTCCTACTACTACTAATGATAACGAAGCTCTCGTCGAAGAATTGAAAATGCGAATAGAAAAATTAGAGTCACACTGCGCGGACGCATCTGCTGCAGCGACGAACGCGGCGGATGCTTTAGATGCAGCCAACGAAGAATTGGCGATTGAGCGCGAAAAGTGTTCGTCGCTCGAACGCGAAATGTTAACGCTCTCGAACGATTTCGCCATACTTACGGAGGCTTTTGAAAAATCGCAATCGGAGTTGACGATGCGCGACGAGAATTTAGCGGCGTTAGCGAAAGAGTTGGAATTATCCTTAGCGCTGAATTCAAACGAAGACGCGGGCGGCTCGGAGAAGGATAACGCGCTCTCGACTATAGACAAGAAGAAGTACAAGAAAAACGAGAAAAGAGGACCTCTGTCGGATGATGAATCCTACGATAGCGACGAGGACGAAAACGATCTTTCTATGACTACCGGGAACGAAACCATGTCCAGTCTTCGCGCGGAGCTTAGTTCTTTGCGCCAAATTCACGACGCGACCGAACGTCGCGCGAACAACTACGCCGAGCGTTCTAAATCCGCAGAGCTCGCTAGAGATTCGGCGCTCGATGAACTCGATTCGTTGAAGCGCGAAAAAGTGAGACTTGAGGAACGTTTAGAATCCGTCGAACAAGCGCAAACGACGCCGAAAACGCCCAAGGTGAAACCAGCGCTCTTGAAAGAGCTCGAGCAAACAAAGTCGAGTTTACAGAAAGAAATCGAAACTCTCGAGGGCAACGCGGAAGCGCTGAGTAAAGAACTCGCTGACATTGAGAAAGCTAAATCGAGAGAAATTGAACATTTGCAGAAAGAACTCGAGCAAGCAAAATCAAACGCGAAAAAGGAACTGAACGAGACAAAGAAAGAGACGGAAACACGCTTGTTGGCGCAGATGGAAGCGCTTCGCGACGAGCTCGTGGCGTCCAATCAACACCGAGAGGAGATTAACGAGCAAAGAGAACGAGCTGAATTGGACGCGAAAGAAGCGGTGACGCGATATGCCTCGCTCGAGAACGATAAGAACGGAGTTATTGCAAAACTCAACGAAAAAGTTGAAGCGCTCGACAAAGAGTTGAAAGCAAAATCGGAGGCGTGTAAGCACGTCGAACGACAACTTGAGATGGCGACGCAGGCGCAGAAAACACAATCGAAAACAGCCGCGAAAGAAGTCGAAAGAGCGTACGCGAAAAAAATCAAGGACCTCGAAAACGAAATCGCCTCGACGACGAAACTTCGGGACGACGCGGAAAGAGCAAAGAGCGATTTAGGTGCGGAGATTGACCGCATAAAGTTGGAGTTCACGGCTTATAAAGCGTCCGTTTCGGATAAAGAGCGCGACGAAAACCTCAAGCCGACGACGGCAAACTTCTACGAGAAAATGCAAGCTATTCGTGCAGCTGAGGAACTTCGAGCTGAACGCAACGATCTCGCGCAAGACCTCGAAGACGCTCGAGCCGATTTCATGCGATCAATTAGAGAACAAACGACTCGCGCGGAAGAAGCCGAAGCCGCTTTGGAAGACTCCAAGTTATCGGCGAAGATTGCAGCGGACGCGGCGAGAATTGAGTCGATGGAAGCAACGAGCTTGGCGAGAAAGCACGCGGATGAAGTCGCACAAGCGAGAATAGCGCTCGCTGATGCTCGAAAACACGCCGCGGGAGCCGAGAAACGCGCAGATGTTGCCATCGCGCGCGTCGAACGACGATGTAAAGAAATTGAAGCGCGGACGGACAGAGATGTGGACAGACTGACGATGGCGGTCGAAACCGCCGAGAAAGCGCAAAAGAGCTCGGAAGAGAAAGCGGCGCACGTCGACGCCGAATTAGCGAACGCGAAAAGTCTCGTCCAAAGGTTAGCCGACGGTTTACGCGACGTGCGTCTCAAGAAAGAACAAGTGGAGAAGGACCAGCAACACGTCCAGCGAGAGCTCGAGGACGCACTTTCCAAACTTAAAGCTTCGAAACAGTTCGAGGTAGACGCGATTAAATTTTCTGGACGAATCAAAGAACTCGAAGCCGAAGTGAAAGAGTTGATCATTAAAGCCAAACGCGCTGAGGCGGCGATGGTCGAGGCAGAAAAACACGCCGAACACGCCGAAGAGGCGTTCGATAAGATTCGTCAGCTCGAACAAGAAGTTTCCGATTTGGACGCGAGACGTTCTCAAGCCGAGGCGGCGTTGAAGACAACTTCTGGGAATGCACCCGAAGCGTTTCGCGCGTTGGAAACTGAAAATTCGCGTCTTGAAAAGCGAGTTAAACAGACGTGGCAAGCCTTGCAAGGTGCGCATGCGGTGGCGGAGCAAACGAAGCACGCGGCGAGAGACGCGGTTCGCACGGCAAGACAAGCGGCCGCGAGGGCGGAAAAGGAAGCAGCTTTCTATCGCGACCGCTCCGAAAAAGCCGAAGCGGCCAAAGTCGAAGCCATGCAACGCGCAGACAACATGATCAACGACGCCCAGCAGCAAGCGGACGAATACGCGAACGAAAAGTTGGAAAAGGAGAAGCGAAAGTTACAAATCTTGGAGGAGAAGTTGCGTGAGGCGCAAATGTTTTCAAAGAAGATTGTTTTACCGAAAGTGAAAAGTCCTCCGAGGGGCTCAAAGCTTCGAGATTTACAAAGTAAACAAGAAGATTCGTTCATTCCTTCTATGCCAAGAATCAACGTGGGTAAGAAAGAAGGTCCGCCGAAAAAAGTTGCGGCGAACGACTCGAAGAAGACCACCGCGCAGTTGGACGACGAAATGGCCTCGGCGGATTTAGTCTTGCAAGAATACCTCACGCGATCGCGCGAAAATAGCGTTCGCTCGTCATCGCCGCGTTCTATAGGATAAGAAAATGCTATTCTAGCTATTGTATTATTATATTAAACTATGTAGCGTGCTATTTTACGTCTAATCTTCCCTTCTATAACTCCGCCGCGTTGGCATCGAACGCCACGCCACCTCCCAATGAGGATGTTTTTTTCCTTCTTTCGAAATTGAAATTCAAGTCCTTCGATCTGAATACGCGCAAGTATAACACGTACACGAGCGGTAAGAATTGTACTGTCGCGACAATCAAGCGCAAGTAAAACATTTTCGGTGATTGTTTTCCTCTTTTTACCGATTCTTCGTCTTCGTTCTCGTCCAGAGAATAACTATCGCTGTTATTATCGTTGATGCCATTATTTCCGTTTTTAGGCAATAAAGACGCCACGTCCATGACCTCTTTCGCGATCATTTCGCCCAGACTTTCTACTCGTAACTTACGTCTCGCCATTTCTTCCCCGCCTTTCTTCGAGTTCACGACGATTTCCTCAAACGATACCTTCTCCCCTCGCTGCTTGAAAAACCTTTGACATCCTCTCCATTTGGACAATGCCGTCATGACGTCTTTATCTTCCGCATATTTTTGCACGCTCATGAAATTTTCCATTACGTCTTCCACCGCCGCTCTTATTCGTGGTTCGCGCATGCTCGATTGAAACGCTTCGTCTTCGTTCGCTTGGACGATAAAACTGAGGCGTTCTCTTTCCTTTGCGAGCGATTGTAAGCGAGCTTTCTTTTCTTCGACGCTCCCTTCTACCGCCGTCGCCTCTTTTGCAGTTCTCTGCTTTGAATACTTCTTCTCTTTCGCGCCTCGTTTCAACAACTCATTCTCGCACTCCTTAAACTTCCCCGCCCTCGCTAATTCCAGCGGACCAAAACTCTCTCCGTCTTCGCCTTCCTCTGAAGCTCCGTGAATATCTACCTTCCATTCGTCGCATAAGAATCTCACCGCGTGCGCGTTCCCTAACCCAACCGCCAACATCAACAAACTTTTCTTCTTCTTCTTCTCCATTTTCTCATTCACGTCGATCGTAAAATACTCCACGTCCACGTCCTTCACTCTTCCTTCAAACTGTTGCTTCGCGATTTCTCGTCTCAATCTCTCCGCGACTTTCGGAAAGGTTCCCCAATCCGTCCTCGCGCACGCGCACTCCACCATCGGAGGTAACCGAAACCGACCTCTTGGAGTTGACACGTCCGCAACGGATACCTCCCCATCCTCACTCAAAAACAAGAGCTCCTCCAAACACTCTAAACTCCCAATTTTCGCGCACATCGACATTGGCGTCTCCTCCGCGCTATCCGCGTGGTTCACGTTCGCTCCACATTTACCAACTAAAACTCTGACCACATCCACCCGATCCATCGCGATTGCGTGGAACAAAGCCGTCCTCCCGTCACGCTCGTCCTCTCCATCCACCTCGCATGCAAATCTGAGGATTAAATCGAGGCAAATTTCCGAGTGGTTGTTCCTCGCCGCGCAGTGTAAAGGCAATAACGAATGCATCTTTCCCGTGCCGAATTCGTCTTCTTCCCCTACTGATGATGCGAAAGGAAGTCCCACTTCCGCGCCGTCTGTGATGGCCTCTTCGAGTAAAAGCCGATCGCCGAACAGGCACGCGTTCTGGAGTTTCTCGTTCGCGCTTTTGAGTTTCTTTAGTACCATCTCTCCCCGTTTTCGTTCGTCATCATCGGTTTCCGTCATATTCGTGTGTTTTGTGTCGTTTTTCCCCAGAAATCTAGTCTTTGTGAAATTCGATCAAATTGAAACACACATAACACGCGCAAAGACGAACGCTTTAAAAGAGAGATCGACCTGCCATGAGTGGTGGTAACGGTGGTAACAATGAACCAGTGCCGGACGACCACATGAAATCGACCGCAATCGGCCCGCCTTTAAACGCGAACGTGATGACCATCCCTTTATTCCAATTGGAAAACGGCGTGGAATTGAAAGAAGTGAAAGTGTGTTATTCCACGTACGGGAGATTAAACGAGGACGGAGATAACTGCGTATTAGTCGGACACTCTTTGACGAGCAACTCAAACGTGGACGAGTGGTGGTCGGAATTTATAGGAGGCGGTGAGGGTGAAGGAAAAGAGGCGAAATGTTCGTTGCATTTGGAGAAGGATTTTATAGTGTGTTGCAACTACCTCGGGTCGCCGTACGGAACGGCGTCGCCGGTTTCGGAAAATCCGGAAACGCCGGGGAAGATTTACGGGAGTCGATTTCCCGCGCCGGTGACGATACGAGATAACGTGAATTTGCAGAAGATGGTTTTAGATCGATTGAAGGTGACGAGATTGTCCATGTGTATAGGAGGATCGATGGGCGCGATGTTAGCGCTGGAATTCGCGGCGAGTTTCCCGGAGTACGTCGAGAAGTTAGTGTTGATTGCTGGATGTGGAAAGCACACGGATTGGGCGATTGGGATCGGTGAGGCGCAACGACACGCGATTGTGAGCGATGCGAACTTTGAAGGAGGGGATTACGATGTAGAAACGGGCGGACCCAAGGACGGGTTGGCGACGAGTCGGATGATGGCGATGTTGAGTTATCGAGCGCCAGTGAGCATGGACGAGAAGTTCTCGAGGATGAACGTGGAAGGCAAGGAGCATCCGGTGAGAGGAAGTGCTGGAGGAGAAAATGAAAAAGAGAACGACGACGATGACGATCACGACAAAGCGCCGTCGCGAGAACGAGAACAAACGCAACAGAAAAGAAAATCCTTCGACAACAACCACGTCCCGTATTGGCAAGTCGAGAGTTACCTCCAATACCAAGGCCAAAAATTCATCCAACGATTCGATGCCAACTGCTACTTGCAGTTGACGTACACTTTAGACTCCCACGACGTCTCTCGAGGGCGAGAAAACGGCGATTACGAGCGAGTCCTCTCGAAACTCACCCACGATACTCTCGTCGTGGGCATCCTCTCTGACGTCTTGTACCCGTTTGCATTACAGCGAGAACTCGCCGATTGCATGCCAAACGCGCAGTTGTATACCATAGATTCTCCTCACGGACACGACTCGTTTTTGATTGAAATCAACTCATTAAACGAGGTCATTCGCAGATGGCGGAACGGCGAAAACGTGGAAGTTCGAGATCCGTGTGAATCGGTCGCGTTATTAGAGGAACAACGAAATAGAGAGCGTCGCCAGTCCTCCTCAGCAGATCACGCACCCTCCTCGACGGATGTAGAAGATAGCGAAACGCTCAAACGCACCGTCCGCGCTTTACGAGAAGAACTCGCAAGAGTCCACGGTAATCTCAGGGCGCAGACCGCTCGAGCGGATCTTTATTTACGCAAGTTGCAAGCGCTCACCGACGACGAGGGCGAGAATAACGGAAAGAATAGCGAAACGAGCCGACAACGAAACCAAAAACGAGCGGCGAATACTTTCGCGTCTCCCCACGGAGTGATCGTTCTCAACGACCCGGGATACTTGAGCGAAGGATTTTCGCCGATAGCTAAAGCTTCTTCGCTCGGCGCGCGCGGTCCAGTATTCGGTAAAATTAAGGCGAACGATACTAACGGCGATGATTCGAACAACAACAACGGCACATCGCACGCTGGCGTTTAATAATTCATCAACAGTTTCGAGAGAAAGAATATTGTATCATGATTCGCGCGTAGTAAACGCAAACGCCTCAAACTTTTTGAACTCTTAAAGTTACTCTTTCTTGTCTGCTCTTTTTCTCTTCTTAATTTTTGAAATTTCAACATATTCTTTTCGTCGAAAGTCTCGTCGTACGTGTGCGCGCACACGCACTTTTAAAAGAAAGACAGAGCGTGGGAGAGAAGCATCATGTCTCCGCCTTTTCCTTTACCCGGTGTTCGAGCGGAGGATCGATCGTCTCAGCGACAGGAGGAACACAAAGGAGAGCAATTACATCCCGGGAAAAAGAGAAATTTGGACGCACTTTTGATGATGCAGAAGAGGAAGAAGAAGAGGCTCGTTGAACGCGTCGGAGAAGAAGAGTGCTTGAGTTTTAACGACGACGAGGAGGTTTTGAACGACGGGGTTGTCGTCGAACGAAGCGACGATAACGCAAAGTTCGAGAAGGAAGAGGAGAGAAGACGAAGAAGAGAAAGAAGCGAGAAAAAATCGCTCGTTTTGAAACGTTGGGCGAAACTCGCGGAAGATTTGGTTTTGTTGCGACGACGACGAAGCGGAAGGAGAAGCGAAGATAACGAAGAAGAAAAGGACGAAGAGAAGATGAATGGTACAGGCGAGGCAAGGTTTGAGCGGCTGATGCGGGTGGCGTACGCGTACCGATGTTCGGTGAAGCAGAAAAATGAGAGACGCCGTCGACGCGGTCGCGGCGGGTACGGTGTGAGCGAACGCGGACTCCTCGCGCAAAGACGGGCGATGCATAACACGGTTTTGCACGGGATTGCAGAGCGATCGATACATCTCGCAGATAGCGCCGGAGCGGAGGACGACACGGAGGAAGAAAATGGTCGGATGTTTAACGCGGCGCTGGCGAGACAGTTCCAAGAGTTTATGCAGGTGCGAGGCGTCGTACCGACGATTGAGTTACCGGAAGGTGACGAAGCGGTGCAAGAAAAGATTACGTTAGCCAAAGAGTATGCAAGACGGGAAGGCGCGACGATGCGTGCGACGAGTCGAATGTGGTTGCCGAGAGATCAGACTGCGCAGTGGACGGGGAGCGTAGAGAATGTATTTTCGTGCGTAGAATTTGATAGATTTAGCGGAGGGAGGTTTTTGGCGTGCGGAGGGGGAGGTGGGACCGTTTCGGTTCATCGAACCTCAGATATGAACCAGAAAACGTCAGATGGAGACGGGAATTCGTTGCTGTCGAGCATATACGCGCCGGTGTATAAGAAGTTTGTGGCAGATCCCGTGGATGGCATTTCATGGGTGAAAGAAGGGGTGTTAGCGACAGTATCGAAGAGGAGCGATAGGATTACATTTCACGACGTTGAAAGAGGATTGATGGGTACAAGTGCTCCTACTGCACCAACTGGATCTTCTGCTGCGGCGTTAGCCGTAACATCAACGGCGACAACAACAACAACAACAGTAAGTAGTCGAGCGATGCCAACATCAACGCAGTCTCCTTCTCCTCGATTCCTCGCGTATTCGCAAGGTTTAGTCGTCAGTCCTGTGTACAACGTTACACATCCGTCCGACATAAGAGATACGCTCGGTATCACCTCTATTGCTTCGTGCGACGATGGGAACCGTCTTTTCGCCGCCACTGGTGTTGGGAGCGTCTTCACGTTTGATCTTAGGCAGCGCGTCGATCACACGAGACCGGTTGCCATTTTCAGCGCTCCTACTACGGGTAATCTGAATTGCGTGAATGTCACGAAAGACGGTCAACTCGTCTGCGCGGCATCTTCTTCGGGCAGGGTTGTTTTATGGGACGCTAGGAAAGCAGTCTCTACGCATGCGACGGACCATCGCGGATTTACCGGGATAAAACCGGACAAAGAGATGTGTTCGTGGAGCGTGTCCAACATGTTTTCAAAAATCCACGGCAGATCCTTCGCGAGTAAATCGGAAGTGTATTGGGTAGACTTCGATCCGAAAGATTATTCGCGCGTAGCCTTTCACTGTTCCAATGGACGCACCGGCGTAATCGATATGAAACAAAACAATCACGCGACGTCGTCTCTCGGGGTTATCACGCACGCGCACTGTCCACCCAACCCGTGGACGTCAACGGCTCCAACGCGCATCACGCGAGACGAAGCCGAGCGTTTCATTGGCGCCGAAGGTGCGTGGGCATATCTTAACGGCGACAGTGCGGTAATGGCGACGCAAACCGAAACTGAAGGTGCCATCAGCTCGCAAATCGCCAAATGGAATGGCCGAGACAAACGCACGTGTTCGTGGTCCACGGACGGGCAAAAGTTAATCGTTCCGAACGTGAACGATTCAGGTATACTCATCCTAGACGTCATGGCGAATAACCCGAAGTCGTATCAATGGATTGATGATGGAACGGCGACGCGGGAGTCGACGACGGTGAAACTGTGGAATGAGAACGATGATGACGCTCACATCGACGAAGAAGAAGGAGCGAACGAGGAGCGGGAGGACGAAGAGGACGAGTACTACCCCGGCTACGGTCACAAACCAATCGCCCCATCTTTGTCTGATCAAGAAACCATCTTATCTGCCGTCGCCGTGCATCCAACGTGTGACTTTGAGTACTGCGCCGGCGGTCCGAATACGCTGAGCTACTTTCGTTTTGCCACGCGTAGTTTTTGATAGATTGCTTTGATATTGAAGAATAATATATAGATAGATATGTATACTAGGTTGAAAGAGCTTTCTCCCTCTCTCTCACTAACAGCAACTACTCTTACTTCCACCCTTCGCGGTCTCTCTCAGCCTGACTGTCCCGCCACCCCCGCTGTTGTTGCTATTGTTGTTATTCGTCTTGCTCTCCCCGACGCATCTTCTCGCCATCGCGCTAAACGCCTCCTCCACTCTCAACCCACTCTTCGCGCTCGTCTCAAAAAATGGCACCCCGAACTCTTTCGCCAACGCCACCCCTCTCTCTTTCGTCACTTTCCTCTTCGAATCTTCGCAATCGCACTTGTTCCCGATCAAACACACTTTCGCCGCTTCGCTCGCGTGCGCTTCAATATTCCTCATCCAGTTCCTCACGTTCTCAAAACTCGTCTCATCCGTCACGTCGTACACTAACAAAACCCCGTGCGCGCCTCGATAATACGCCGCCGTGATCGTTCGAAACCGCTCTTGCCCCGCGGTGTCCCATATTTGCATCTTCACTTTCTTCTGGTCTAAGTCTATCGTTTTGATTTTAAAGTCGATGCCAATCGTGGTTATGAAGGATGTCGTGAATTTATCGTCGGAATAGCGAAGGAGGAGGCAGGATTTCCCGACCCCGGAGTCGCCGATGAGTAGGAGTTTTACCAGGACGTCGAACGGTTTGTTGCTGCTCTTCGCGGATGCCATTCTTAAGGTGGTTTGGACTGCTTTTTGACGGTGGTTTGACTCGTGTTGCGTTGGTTCGTTTCTGAGGATTTGTTTGACTTTTGAGCGAATTTTCCCAAGCGGACCACACTTAAATTCCCCTCAGCGAGAGCTCTTGTTTTACGCACAGCGCGGCATTTAAAAGAGAATCGAGGGCGGTTGGTCGCCTTGGATCTCTCTCTCTCTTTTATCTCTTTTCCTCTCGTTACGCGTTTTCGTGCCTCCGCTCGTCTGAATCGTCGTTTCGGAGCGCAAAGTGTTGGAGACGAATCAATTAACTCTCGCGGCTTTGTTGTTGGAAAAGAGTAAACGCGTTGTTATATCATGTTGCACGCGCAACTCATCGGCTACGGCTGGGCATTCTCCGCCGCCATCGGGAACGGCATTCAAGATAACCTCCGGAAATACGCCACGAAATCGATCAAAAACCCACTGCACGTGGTCGCCATGATGGAAATGTTAAACTGCGTGACGTTGTTCCTGTTTGTGTTTTGTACCGGACAAGGCGAGTTAATATTCGGGAAGCGAAAGCCACTGTTTCGACAGAAAAACGAATCATCGAGGAGTTACAGCTATGAAAACGACGACGACCAAATCGCGCGCACGCATTTAATCGTGCTCGCGTCGATATCTGCGCTGATTAAATGCGTCGGGTCGGTTGCGTTTCAGAGAGCGTTACAGTTGACGCCGATAAGTTTGTGCGCGCCGTACATGGCGTTTACGCCTTTGTGGTTGCTCGGTCTGTCGTTCTTTATCGTGCACGAAATTCCGAGCGCGAGAGGAGTGTTTGGGGTGGTTGTCATGACGGGAGGCGCGTACGGGTTGAACAGTGCCGCTGCCGGGAGTGGAGGAGGGGCGGCGTCGGGGGCGACGACGACGGCGTCGGGGGCGTCGACGTTAGCGGAGTTAGAGGTAGGAATAGACGAGAGGAAATATCATCGCGAGGGAGGTGCGAAGAGTCGGAGTAGCGGTTTTAGCGGGAATAGGAGCGGTAGCGACGGTAGTATGCTGATGGTTGAGAATAGTACTAATAGCGGGGCGGGCAACGATGCTGGTAATATCGTAAAAAAAGATGGCGTGGTGAGAACAATTCGCCGAGCCGTTCGGGAGTCGTTGGGAAAACAGGCGTCGGCGTTGAGAAAACAACCGGGAAGTTTAATCGCATTTGGCGTCGCTGGTTTGTGGGGGTTAACGAGCGATATCGATAAGCTCGGGAAGAACGCATCAGCTCATGCTGGTGGATTTATCGTGTACGTGACGCTGCAGAGGATTTTTATGGCCGCGCCGTTGGGAATGATTACGGCGGCGTTAAATCCGGAGGCGTTTGGGTACTTGAAAAATCCAAAAACGCTTTCGATTATATTCGGCATGGGTTTATGCGAGTTGTATACCGTGGTTGCGTACTTGCATAGTTTAGAGCATTTGTTTACGAGTTACGCGGTAGCAGCAAAGAGGAGCGGGATCTTATTGTCCGTGCTAGGTGGAGCCATTATGTTTAAAGAACCGATTGGGGATCGATTGCCGTATGTTTTCGTGATTATCATAGGCATGATGTGCATCATTCTCGCCGACGAATATTAGAGAGAAAAGAATAGAGAAAATATTATTTTTTCAACGCAGTAATTAGCAATAACAACTCAACGCAGTAATAGTAATAACAACATAATGATGATGATGATTAGGCTAGCTATTCTCTCTCTCTCTCTCTCCTCTCTGTCTATCTCGCTCTACGCATAGCATCTAACTCTCTCTCTCTCTCTCTCTCTCTCTCTCTCTCTCTCTCTCTCTCT